>Ga0182739_1000607_pt1 | contig 43594 bp, 37 predicted proteins | sample eDN5th30CBELigBY_FD_128873 | JGI IMG/M metagenome (GOLD analysis project Ga0182739, IMG submission 128873) | Enriched backyard soil microbial communities from Emeryville, California, USA - eDNA 5th pass 30_C BE-Lig BY (version 2) (version 2) | ecosystem: Environmental > Terrestrial > Soil >... | reverse complement strand
GCTCGATGCTTACCTACCATGGAGTCCAGAAGTTCAAGCACACTGCAAATAACATACAGCCTGTGAATCCACGATGGAGCACAGGCTGTTTTAGTCAATACACAGAGTTATTTGACGCTTACTAAAGATTGGAGAAAAACCTTGATGGGCTTGGGTTTATGATTGGGCAAAGAATCGAGGAAAGGCTTGAGAAGGGCTTTATATAGCAGAGAAAAGACTGGAGGTTGGGTTGGGCAGATCGCCGACCAATTTCCAGTCTTTGGTGAGTTTGAGGACAGTTATTTTCGGTGAGGACAGTTATTTAGGTTGATGGACAGGAATTATTTTTTGGTTAAAAGGAAGGAGCGCTTAATTCCATGTAAATTTTTTATCATTTCATCTGACTAATACTCTGTAGTAGTATTGCTTGTTCCAGTCTACGGGATAATTTAGGAGTCAATGAGTAATCTTTAAACATTAATCCATGATTCAATGCTGAGAAAACAAGCCAACTTTCTTTTTCTAATAGATTATTTATTGTTTCCTTCTCACTGATAATATACCCTTGTGAGATAAGCCCCATTTTCTGAAGGGTGATTAGTTTTAAAATATCTCCTTCAATCTTTTTTTTCGATCCTGATTTACTTTTCCCGATCTTTGAATAGACTTCAACAGCGATCACTTTATTATTTGTTTCATTCTCATATAATCCATCTGGATTAAACTTATATTCTTTATCTCCAGTTTTTATTATTATTTGATTTTTGATGGAGGTGAATCCACTTAAACTTTTCTCAAATTGACTCAGAAAATACTGTTCGCATTCACCTCTTTGTATATCGGAACGTGACAGAAATGACGACAATATTTTCTCATCTGTGAATAGTACAACTTCAATATTGCCTACGCATCCTTTATATTGAAAGTAATCTTGATATGTATCTTCAGTCAAATTTAATCCTTTTACTACAAATTCAACTTTTTCTCCATTCAATGTTTCCAAGTCTACTTTATTTTTGTTAACATTTTGGACTCTATACGTCTCTTGTTGATCTTTGCCATACGAAACTGTCACGTTATCATTTTCCGTTAGAATATGCTTTTGGATTTTTTGTTTCATATCCTTGTTTATTATGGAACCATGATCTAATAATTCATCCCAAAAACGTCTTTCCCCCATGCCCTTACCTCTATTCTATAGAATGTATTACTTCATTATGTCTTATTCTATTTTAATTGATCTTAGCTTCCTCCTTTACTTCTACGTGCTATGTAAGTTACAAATGTTGTAATACGGTCTATCCAGTAAACAGCCTCTTCCTTTGTCAATGAAGTAATATCTGGATTACCGTGTCGAATATCAGGATAAAGTTCATGAAGATTTTTCCATATGGATAAGCCATCTTTCACAATTGAATGTTTGCCCCATTTTAAAAGGTCTTGTCTTAAAAATGTAGTCGCATTTTTAATGTCAGCTTCTCCAGAAATGTTTTTCATTAATGACTCCATAGCAGAAAGGGCATCACGGACAGCATCTTTTCTGGCTCTGAGATTATCTTGTAAAAGAAGATTATTTCGACACTGCTTGACATGCTCCGTTGTTTGCTGGCATATGTCAATAACCATTTCTTCAGTTTCTTCTAAACTATCAAACACATCATCTTGAGGTTCACGCAATACCCAATCATACCCAAATCGACTATACTCAAGTGTATAACCAACATCATTCTCTTCAAGTATCTGATTTAGATCGTCAACGATTCTCCCACCAAACACCTCACGGGAAACCTGCATCAAAGCATCATAAAATTTTGATGGATTTTGAGAAAGCCTCCTTAAAGCTCTATCTATCTCATTAGAGATGTAGTCCCACACATTATCAGTCGTGGTGGCTCCAGGGATATTGATTAATAATAAGTCTGCTGAATGTCTATAAAGTCCTGGCTCATCTTGTGAATGTTTGGCTATAACACCTCGAATTGGTCCAAGAATGTCTTTTGGTATAATAGTCATGTGAAAATTTGATTCATCATAGGTCTTATAATTGGGATGAGAATCCAAAAACAACATTTACGGAGAACCTCCTAAGAATGAATATTATCTTTTATTTACATATTTTTTAGGGAATGTGATTTTCACAAATAAAACTCTATACTGATGAATGGTTATATATTTTACATGTTTGTCCTTTATAATAGTAACAAAATTTCATTAAACATTTCCATGCTAACATCATCAATTTCTCCAACTCTAAAATTGCTTTGTTTGTGCAGTTTATATGATTTAGCGCCTTCAATTGTTGTGAATATTTCATACCCATATCCACTACTATTTATTGACTTATGCCCTGTACTAATTGAGGATAAAACAGCAATAGCCTTTCTTTTCTCAGCTTTATACCAATATATTGGAATATAATTTTTGTTGGTTTTATATCTGGGGTTCAATGTGTCAAACTCACATTTTGTTATATTTTTAATTTCTGGATTTTCCGATACAAGTAATTGATAACTTACTGCATTTGTATCTGAATTCAAAAAATGGTACATACCACCGTTTAAACTGTTGTGGATTTCACCATTTTCATACCAAATATCCATTGCATCCCTAAAATAACCTTTTGGTATTGGATACTTGGCATTCGGATTATGAAGTACAACAAGACCATTCCCCCATGTTTCTTTAAAGGGAGCCTGACTAAGCTCATATGCCAAGTATTTAGGTACAGTTGCACCTTTTTCTCTATTGTATAGAATCCCTCTCCTTGTGATAATACTTAGAGAGTTATAATACCCTTTATACCAACCTAAACGTCTGAATTTTGAAATGGTCGCAGAATTTTGAAAGAGAATAGCACTTACATTATCCATTTCGCTCCATTCTTCTGTTGGCTTAAAAAATAGACCTGACAAAATAGGGGTATCCCCTTTATAATGTTTATCAATTTTTTGCGGATAAAATCCCCCTTGCGAATCTTTGATGTAGCGGATCCCATATAAAATTTCAGTTAATGGATTAGATGTGTAGGATAAAGATCCTTCTTCAAAGAAGCCCTCCACCGCAATTGCGAAGGGAAGATCTTTGCAATGTGGTTTTTCCCAATATTTTTTCTTTAATTTTGAAAATATAGGGCTAGTGAACTTTAGAGGAACTTCATTTTTCAGATACTCTTCATACTCTTTTTTATCCCTCGCACTATACATTCCTTCACCACTGTTTATAGTCACACCCCCTTCTTTATTGTACTCTCCATTAGCAGTCGTTATTTCAATTGCAACTTTCGTTTTATCTTTATGAATAAGAAAGTCAGGATATTGGTAATCACGGTTCATTTGATAGTTCTCGCTCTTAAAATATGCAAAAAAATACAATTCTAACATTCTGGCATTAAATGCATTTGTCTGAAATTGTTCAATAAAATTACCATCTACATCCTTGTAATCACTATATATATCCTCTAACATCATCCTTACTGTTAGATAATCGTTATTAAACAGTAGTTCTTTGAACAATTTCCCCAATGACTCTTCATGGTACATTGGCTCGAATAGCCCTTTCATAGAGTTATCTCCTTTTAATTGTATTCAAATCCTCATAAACTTTCCTTCCTTAACTCTACCCTTAACTGACACGCAATGGTTAAGTATCATTTTATTCTGAAAAGATACGTTTTCACCATAAACTCCTCTTATTCTGCTAACAAACCAAAAGAAGTCGAGTATTCCTTCCAACGATTGGACAAAGCCCAATTATGGATCGGCGAATAGTAATATAACTTTAGATTCAAACTACAAAATCCTTCATCAATGCCCTATCATCGCCAAATCATTTAACCCTAATGTTAATAGTTTTTGTAGCAATTACTTGATTGTACCGATTTATAATTTGGCAAAGCATTTTATGCTCCCCTCTAAATCCTGTATGCTCTAATACTCTTGTACCTTCCTGTGAATGCGTTTTATCATCACCACATTCATCCCCTTCATTCTCAACTACCCATCTTATTTTAAATTGACTTTCGAGCGGTTCGCCTGTATAAGCAAATAATAGCCACTTCCCTTTAGGTAATGGTCTATGGTTAGGACTTAAATCAAAACTAGTGTCTGGTTCATAGAACCATTCAGCATCAATTCTTTGGCCTTCCTCTAGTTCGTCGATTAATGTGGTATCCCACATTACACGAACTTCTGTTTTAATATGCTTGCCTGGTCCCTCAGTGGTTGCCTTAGTCGTCCTTGCAAATGCAGATGCCAATACGGTTCGATTTTGATAACTTCCTTCAAGCGTTTTCCAATAATCATGGTTAAAGAATGACGACCACACTTTTACTGCTTTTTCTTCGGTACAATCATCTGACACAATATCTGATAATTTACCGATATAATTATTAAGCCTAGTGTACAAGTTTTTCATCTTTTGTCTATCGCTGTCACTCACTATCAAACTTATACTATCATCTTTTGGGTTTAATACATCTTTATCTTCTGCAAGTCGATCTCTAATATTACATAAAGTTTCATAAAACGATTCATCTATAGAATCTTTTGAGACATATTGTTCAACAACTAACACCGAAAGTAATAACCCTCCTGGCATTGACCATTTCGACCTTGATTTACAAAACATTTTTAAAAGTCTGACTATTTTCCGTATTGAATCAGCGTTGCTTTTAGCGTTCTCGTCTATAAACCAATTTTTGATTACATCAGGATCCCTACTTGTCCAGCTATTACCGCAATGTTCATTAGTCCAATTCAAACCACTATCTAAACTTCTTCGATAAATTGCAAAATCTACATGATAGCCATCGGAATATTCTACTCGAATGGCATTAGTTAGCTTTTTGGGAGCATATTTGAACTGCTTTGTTTTCTTTTTCAAGGCTTTCCAAACCATCGTTTTCACATCATCTGTAGAAGCTGGAAGCTCTGACTTATTAAAAATAATAGCTACGTCAATGTCATATTCGTTCTGATCATTTTGAACAACTGTATGCATTGGGATACTCCCCTGTGTCTTGTAATCCCGCAATACATAACTCGTTCCATTATCCTCGTTATAGGCAGTCAAACCTGCCTTTAGACGGTCAATATTCAAATCCTTCTTTTCTTGCAGATTTGTTTGTTCTTCTTGTGATAATACAACATGGTTGTTGTAAAAAGTATTGAATTTAGAAGCTATACTGTAGAAACTCATATTACTCACTCGCTTCCCCATATGGAATGATTCGAAAGAAATCATGTAAATCAATAAAATCGAATGAAACACTTGCTCAAATCGCCTTTACTTACTCAACTCTATTTTTGATTTTAACCTCTCCATCCTTTAAATTCTTAGCTATCTTTAAAGCCCATGGGTACTTAATCATCGAAGATCCGATAAAATTATAAATCCAGAATTGTTTGGTCGAGTCCATTCTGTCAGAAATGCAACTTCCAAAAGTAAACACCACGGACGGTTGAGCCGATATGAACAAATGAACCTTATTTAACTTCGGATATTTATGGTGTATATCCGTCAAAAGTGAACGAAACGTTGCCTTGTAGGCATTTAGCTGTTTTTTCGATTTAACAGCTTCAATATGAGGCTGTCCTAATTTAAGGTAATAAGAATTCAGCCCTTCCAAGTTGTGACCTTGCAACTGCTCATCAAAGATCTCAAAGGTAATTCCAATCTTAATAACAATCTCCTTAGCCTCTTCAAGTGGTTGATTTTGTTGATTAACAGTCAAGTTAAGTGGTGGAAAACCAACATTATTTTCAGTTGATAGCGATCTCCAATGCTTCTCGTCTCGAATCCATTCAAAGAAGCGAATGTCTATTTTATCGGCTACTTGGTAGCCTAAAAGAAACTGAAATGGGATATGCGCCATTCCAAAATAGGAGATCTCATCCAGAGAGGGATCATTCATATGCACCTGAAGAATGGGCACAATGTGGTCCTGCTTCATCCAAGCGGCTTTAATGTTGAATTCATTTAACTCCTTCATCTCTTGAAATTGGTCAATCGTTATTGGAATAACATCGTAGTCATCCAAATCGTCAAATAAGCTTGTATAAGATGCTCCTTCTACTGAAGAATGACGAATCTGTACCATTCGTTTATTCTTATGCTTGATACGTATACGATATTGAATTCCCCAACGAATCAGAAGTAAACCTACAGCCGTCGCAGTGAATATCAATATATAATCCACATTATTTTCGGGAAGAGAGATGTGGAAACCGAATTTTTCATTTATTGCTTGAATAAGAGGTTCTACCCACCAGGGAGATAGTAAAACACCAAGTATTATGGAACTACCCGAACCGATTAATAACATTGTAATCTTCTTATCATGCCAGTTTCTAAACCAAACCTTTGCTTTTTCCAGCAAGGCAATTCTCCACAAATTGAACACCTCTTTTCACATTCGAACAAACTCTCAACTATTATTAACCTGTATTACAGAGGTTCTTCAAATCTCAAATTCTATAAAAAAATTGATTGAATTACGTACACTTTAGTCTTCAGAGCAAAATGATTAATAAAGATAGTTCTATATTACTATCTATTGGATGGATTTTCCACCAAAATCCCCAACTTGTTTTGATAATCTGACATTGTTCTCGAAAGACGTACTTGCTAACTAACTCTCAACTGGATTCAAATTTACACTTAATCGGAAAAGGCATGTTATCCACATAAAAAAGAGAGCCAATACAGTAAAATGGCTCTTCCAATCGATGAATATCATTGAAGTATATCTGGATTTTCAAGCAAATACTTCCTTACTCCTCCTACACCCGCCTTCAGTTTAATCGATTCAAAATAAGTGGTTCATTTTCTTTTTTCATTCTTGAATCGCCCATAAAATGCTTCGTTCTCTAAATGCCTTTGTACTCTCTAATGCTTGTGTCAGATACTCCTTTGTAGCAGGCATTTTCATGAGATGCTTTCCAAATAAGCATCTTACCCCTAGCATCTCATGGATTCTTGCAATATTGATACGTCGTGGCTTTCCCTCTTCCCGCAGTGATTGTTCTACAATTAATCTTACTTTCTGTAGTATCTCTTCATCCCTCTTCTTCCAGTCATAACGAAATGATGTTGATTTTGAGGGTAACTTCTCTGGCATATTCGCCGTTAGAAATTCTCGATCATATAAATACAACCATGCATAAGCACTTGAATTTCTTTTTCGAAGTTCTAGTCGTTACTTTACTTATCAGCTCTTCCTCGGTAATCAGGTTTTCCCAATATCCATCTATAATTCCATTCAAGGCTGTTGCCAATTCTCTCTGCGTTTTGTAGAACAATTTAATGTCCATTATAAACACCCCGTTACAAATCGAGTAATACTTTAATATTATTTTATTCTTACTTTTTCCGCAATGAAAGATACATGGAATAAAAAGAAAATCCGCTTTTGCAAGCGGAATTCCGTGTTTACTGATGTTATATTAGTAGTTCTCCAATTTGCTCTTGTCGGTAGAGAAATGTACGTTCATTATCTATTTCTTGTAATAATAGTCTTTCAACCGTAGGATCAAAATTTAGTGCTATTATTTCCTCCTTGACTTGCGAATCGTCGAGATCCCAAATTTCTTGTTCTTTAGCGACTTTCTCTCGTTCTTCAAAATCAGGTATAACACTCTCCCATCCTTCATAAATATATGGGCTAAAGTAATGCACCATCTTAGAAAAAATCTCCGCAATTCTATTTACAGTCAGATGCAGGTCTGGATCAGGATCAAAGTATACTCCGATCCTACTATCTTTCATCTGAACAGCAGGATGAACGTGTTCTTTAATTTCTTCATATCGCTCCTCGAATTTATTGTAAAACTCACTATGTCTTTGGATGACCGATAATTTTGTTCCATTAATAGCGTTGTGGCGTTGGGATACACATCCTTGAAGTTCAGGAGATACAATGGCTCAGCACCTCGCCAGCTATAGATACTTTGATCGTCGTCGGCTACGACGAAAAGATTGCCATGCTCTCGAACCAATTTCTCGATAATGGCATGCTGAACCATCGATGTATCCTGACTCTCATCCGTTAGCAAATAATCATATCGCTCCTGGTACTTCCTAAGAAGTTCCCTATCATCTTCAAGAGCCTTCTCCCCTATAACAAGCATGTCGTCAAAATCGACCAACAGCCTGCCATACCCTGTCTTCTTGTATGCCTCGTATTCATGAAAGATCCGCTCCGCTTCTGGTACATCAACTCGAACCTTTGACCAGTCTTTTGTCGGAATCATCTTATTCTTGATGTAGCTGATGTAGGTCGTTAACTCATCCATCTGATCTTCCGTAATGTTCTCTCCTACAATCGACTAAAACAGTTTCCTCAAGATGATTTTCTTATGTAGCGGCAAATGATGAGATTCAACAGCATCCTGCTCCTCATCTAAATCGCCCTCGATGATTTGATAAGCCGTCCGTGTCTTACGAAAATGCTCTCGTACGACTTCGAATGCAAAACTATGGATGGTCGAAAAATCAACTGGCGAAAGGTCAGGAAAGAACCGTTTGAATCGCTCCTTCATATCACTCGCTGATGCACGACTAAACGTTACAGCCTTAATTCTTGTTGGAGCCACGCACAGTCCCTCAATTAAATAGCCAATACGCATGATAATGGTTGTCGTTTTACCCGAACCAGGCGAAGCAAGCAGTAGCAAAGGTCCATTAGTCTGAAGAACCACTTTCTTCTGAACTTCGTTTAAGTAAACTCCAATTTCATTTTTCTTGCGAGTGAAGAAATCTTCTTTTACCTTCATCATGAATTTACCCTTCCACCCGATAATTGCTATATTCACATTATATCATCACATATAGGAGTTATGGGAAAATAAGGTTTTGGAGCATCCAACAAAAAAAGGATCGGCTGTTTTCCGATCCCTATCGCTACTGCTTTTTTTGAATTCACCAGAATCCTTGTTATTACCTTAATGATCTAGCGAATGTCTACACGTTATCAAAATCATTAAACAGCAGATCACTTTTATAGACATTAAAAACCCCTGTACTGTTAGGGAGCTTGATCAGTTTTCCAGTGTACCTTTGCATTATCGTAAGAACTTCAATTTGCACAGCAGGATTAACAGCAATCATCTCTTCAGGTTTGAGCGGTAGAACAGGGATAAAGGGAAAAGGATACAACGAGGGAAAATAAATAAGCCGAAAACCTCAGAAATATTTTCTGTAGCAGTTCGGCTTTGATTATCAAATTATCGTAGCTGGTCTACACCATTATTATGTGCTACCACTCTACTTTTTACTTAGGAATTCGAAGTATTTACTCACTGCATGACTTAATGATTGCGTCCCATCATATATTTGACTTATAACCCTTAGTTCCTTTTATCGGGATCGAATGAGTCGGATTCATACAATTCTGAACTTCCGTTAGCGTATAATACAATCTACTAGAAATAAGCTTTCCTTTATCAACTTGAAAATGCTCCCAAAGGTCTCCCTCATACTTTTGCACCCGTCTACATCTTGATATACAATCACTGATTACTCTCGGATTGTCATAAGATCTTGATAAGTAATCTCTAAACTCTTCAATAAACATCAATTCTCCTGAATTAATCGCCATGAAATTAATCCCCCTTTGCTTGTCATAAGAGGATCTTATCACAGAAACTTGCAGTATTGGTTTAGTAGTTTTGATCGCTGTGATTGATGTATAGCCACATGATGATTATACATCAATCACAGCCACGTTTCAGATAACGCCTTCTATATTTGAATTACTTCGCAACCTAAATTCTCGCTACTGGTGATGTTATAAGCTTTTTCTTAAATTGAATCTTTCGATTTATATTTAAGAAGATTTAAGACTTATATTCCATTCAGGCTTGTACTTTTTTATTAATTCTTCCTCAAGTTTGACTATTTCATTATCATCAATTAATTGGCACACATAAAAACTGGTGCTTTCCTTGTTAATGGTTACGAGATTATTCAAATGACAATTTGTTGATTGTCCATCAATGTAACAATTCTTTGGATGTATCTTTCCATATCCTTGATTTATCCTCTTACCAAAAGTATCTTTACATCTTCCTATATATTTAACTTGCTTATTAACACAAAACAAGTAAAGACCTTTGGCTTTCTTAACTTGATTATCATCAATATAAAATTCTGAATATATCTTGTCTCCATTCTTATTTAAAAATTCTTTGTAATATAAATCCCCGCTACTCTTCAGGTCTAAGAGGAATCTACCTAATCCGATATTTAAGTAATCTGAATAACTACTCATTATTGTGTCCTTGTGTTTTGTGTATCTTTTATGACTGATAGTCTCCACCAAACTTTTATTATTCTTATTTGCGAATACATCAACAAATTCGTTGTTATTGAATGTGAGTTTCACTTCTTGAAATATCAGTTCCATATCATTTACTGTAAGCTTCATTGAGACACATCCCCTACAATACTTTTTTCATTAATATTTAGTTGAATTTTTTGAGACAGGAGGGAGGATTTAGCTTCAAATACAGTAGAGCCTCTTTCGACAGCCTCAACTCTCTAACACCCATCTGAGGAATTTTCGTCTCGTATTTACAATTCACTTTTGGGAATGCTTTTTTCACTTTTGCCACAAATAGTTCGCCCCTTATAATTCACATATAACAATTAGGAATCAGAGGTTCAAGGAAGAGATGGTTTTCATGTAATTCAATTGTAACGTCAATTAATCAACGATCTAACTAGTTCATTCACGTTCACTTTTATTATTATCTCTGAGTTTTTTTGAGATATTTGTCACACGATGGACGATCATCTTATCCTGAAATAAAGTATATCATACGTGCTTTTTTACAGATATAAACAATTGATATGCAATGACCTTTCTATTCTCTCTTTGAATTGTTGGATCAATATCTTTCTTATTCTGCTTCTATCCCCCTCTCCCCTTTGTCCTCAAAACCTATTACTTTGTAGAAACATAATAATTCCTGTCCTCACCCCCAATCCCCCACTCGCCTACTCCCACGCCGCCTCTCCCCTGATTTCAAGATAATAATTAGTGTCCAGGAAGGGCAGGGGAAGAAATGGGGAAATCGTTGGGAATAGGTATTGATTGAGGGGACGATCGAGTTAATGCAGGAATAAAGATTGGAGAAAAACCTTGATGGGCTTGGGTTTATGATTGGGCAAAGAATCGAGGAAAGGCTTGAGAAGGGCTTTATATAGCAGAGAAAAGACTGGAGGTTTGGTTGGGCAGATCGCCGACCATTTTCCAGTCTTTGGTGAGTTTGAGGACAGTTATTTAGGTTGATGGACAGGAATTATTTTTTGGTTAAACTTCCGCTGTCTTAACGCCTCATACAGCAGCACTGTTGTTGCCATAGCAACATTCAATGACTCGCTTTGTCCTGCCATCGGAATAATAATCGTCTCATTGACTAGCGCTTCGACTTCTGCAGACAAGCCGTCGCCCTCGCTGCCCATTACGAGCCAAGAGCCTTGTTTCCAGCTATATTCATAGCAGTTCTGTGTTGCCTGCAGGCTCGTACCTACAATATCTATTCCTTGCGCCTTAGCTCGCTCAATATAACCCTTTAGATCGCCTTCAATAATTGGCATATGGAACAAGGAGCCCATTGTCGAGCGCACCGTTTTCGGATTGTACAGATCAACACAGCCTTTGCCGAGAATGACTGCATCAGCCCCTACTGCATCGGCGCTTCGAATGATCGTTCCCACATTTCCGGGATCACGCACACCATCTAGCAGCACTACAAGCCCATCAGGCTTGTACAGTCCAGCTTCATCATTGCTTAGCTTCCCTAGTACGGCAAACACTGGCGGCGGCGATGTTGTGCCTGTGCATTTGCCCATAATATTAGTGGTTGCTTTAAACCATTCAGTATACCCTTCAACTTGATCCTGAAGCTCCAGTATTTCTGCTGGTAAGCCTCGATCGGCGTCATATACAATGGCTTCAATCTGTGCTTTAGCAAAAATAGCCTCCTTCAACAAATGAATACCTTCAATAATAAACATCCGCAAACGATCACGATGCTTTTTCTCCTGCAGCGATGACCATAGCTTAACACGCTCATTTTGTGCTGAGGACAGCAGCATATGCTCTTTCGTCATATTTCACAAACCTTCCTAAGTCAATCTAATTGTCTACACTAATATGTTGAATGATACCTTATTAAACTGGGTACAGTAAAGCTGTTGCGAAAAATACACTACATAGGAGGATAATCGATATGCAAAATTTAGATCTTCGTCAAGCGATTGTTAATCGTATTCAAAGTAATAGCAAAAATGAAATTCATGAAACGATTTCCGACTCCTGCGATGCTGACGAACGAGCATTGCCAGGACTTGGCGTTTTATTTGAAATTATTTGGAAGGACTCTGATGAGAATCAGCAGGCTGAGATGGTAAACACACTGTACGCGCATTTGCATAACTCTGGAAATACCGCTGACGCCTCTCCTTCCTTCTAAACTTGAAAATATGGCCGACTCGTATAAACTATCGCTCCATTAACAATCGTCATCTCCACGAATGGAAGATCATGAAACTGGTCGATCACAATGAGGTCGGCCTTTTTTCCGATATCAATAGAGCCTAACTGCTGCGAAATTCCTAGTGCATTCGCAGGGTTCAAGCTCGCCAGCTTAACAGACTCATGTAATGGAAGTCCATTGACGTGTAGTTTAAATACTGCTTGCAGTAAAGAAGCAGGATAATAGTCTGAACAAATAATATCTGCACCAGCCTGAATAATGGCATCTTCTGCGCGTAAATTATGATCATGTGAAGCGCCTCGGACAACATTTGGTGCTCCGACACAAACATGCATACCTTGCTTCACCGCATATTGTGCTACCTCAAGAGTAATGGGAAACTCGCTAACGTTAACGCCACAAGATATTGCCTCATCTATCTTGCTCGACGTATCATCATCATGCGAAGCAACAGCAATACCCTTACTTCTTGCACGCCAAGCAATTTGCGATAGCTTGTCCCAATTTACTGCAGCTCTTCGTACAAGTAGATCATCAATAATCTGCTGTACTTCCTGAGCAGTGACCCCTTGATTTTTCATTACATATTTCTCAAATGACCCTGCCTTCCGATACTGTCCCTGCCCAGGCGAATGATCCATAAATGACATGTAGTGAATCTTCTCCTGTTCAATATAGCGCTCTAGCATGTGAAGTGCGTCGATATAAGCAATTTCATATCTTAAATGAATGAGATTACGAACAATGCTGCGTTCCGAATTATAGCGATGAATAATATCTATACATTGATCTACAAGATCATATCCTCGTAAGCTTAAGCCAACTCCGAGAGATAATGAATGATACATAGTCGTAATGCCGTTCAGTGGCAGTTTACGTTCAAACTCCAGCAAAGACATCTCGAGCGGAAACAATGTATTAGGTCGCGGCTGAATTTCCTTTTCAATTGCATCACAGTGAATATCAACTAAACCTGGCAATATGTATTTATTAGAGGCATCAATCATTGTAATTTGCTCTTCAGTCTCTAATTTAAATTCTTCCATTATATCAGATAGATTGAGCTTCATACCTTGTTCTTCTACAATAATTTGTTTAATGATATCATTGTGAATGACTAGAGTAGCGTTCAAGCAACAATTCTCCAAAACGACGTTGCCTGAATTAATAATAATTACAGAGTTTGCTTGTGCCGCAGCATTAGCTTGATTCGTAGTAAAATTAACCAAGAGACAGCCCCCTCTTAAGTTTATTCAAGTGAATTTATTGTAAAGGTTTATCGACCTTTTGTAAAACTGCGGTTTATTTACTAAAAATAACCTAACACCGTTAGGAAGTATAATAAATAACAAAGACGCTCCAGCATATAGCCGAAACGCCCTTATCTAAATAATGATTAGTTTAACACTTCAAAATTCCTTTTGCCAAGCGGCAATAGCTCTGGCTGGTCAACATAGCTGTTCATCGTATAATGCTTGCCTTCTAGCGCAGCATCATGAATACCATGCATCGCTTCTAGCACATGATAGCCTAGCTTACCACTCGCACGATGTGATCTGCCTTCTAGGATTGCAGCTGCCATATCCGCAGCACCAAGCCCACGACTATTATCGCTGTTACCGTATACCAGCGGGATACTGCTCCATTCCTTCGTTCCTGCACGGTGGATCTTAATTTCGCCACCAAATGTGTTTGGATCTGGCACACTTAGCGTTCCGTGGCTTCCATGAATTTCGATAAACGGAAGCGTCGTGCGTCCCGGTGTATCGAAGGAAGTAATAATTGTGCCGATTGTTCCGCTATGAAAATTTAAGATTCCAGTTACATGAGTTGGAACTTCTACCTTTACCTTCTGACCATACTTTGGTTTGCTTGTGATTGTCCGTTCTGGATAAGAAATCGCAGCTGCTCCCGTTACTGATTTAATCGGACCAAGCATCGCCACCAGCGCTGTAATATAATAAGGTCCCATATCGAACATCGGTCCGCCACCGATCTGATAATAAAACTCTGGACTTGGATGCCAGCTCTCATGTCCACCGCATAGCATAAATGCGCTTGCACTAATAGGCGTACCAATCCAGCCATCTGCAATTACTTTAGCAGCTGTTTGGATTCCTCCGCCAAGGAAGGTGTCTGGCGCACTGCCAACGTACAAGCCCTTCTCTTCTGCAAGAGCTAACACCTGCTGCGCTTCCTCTCTTGTTACAGCAAATGGCTTCTCCACATAAACATGCTTACCTGCTTCCAATGCCTGCAGACAGACATTTGCATGCGCTTGAGGAATTGTTAAGTTAATAACCATCTGCACATCAGGATCAGCAAGCAGCTCCTCCACAGACAAGCCTTTTATTCCATGAGCTTCAGCTTTTTCACGAGCACGCTCAACATCAAGGTCAGCAATTGCAATGACTTCCATACTATCGAATTTGCTACCATTCTCCAAATAAATGCCGCTAATATTGCCTGCACCGATAATACCGACTTTAATTTTGCTCATTTGCATAATCCCCTGTCACGTAATCTAGTTAACTTGATTATCCTGCATACTTGTATATGCTACCGCCTGCTCTCCGACTTGTGCAGCCAGCTCTTTACCATCTGCACACCATAGGAAACCACGACGCATCATTTCTTGAACTTCGTTAATTTCCATTATGTTCGCTTGATGACCTAAGGAATTGTAGTACACTCTGCCTAAGCCCCAACGTTTCGTCCATGCAACAGGCATATCCACTGGCTTGTTGTAGGCATGCGGTCCATCTACGACTGGAAATCTTGTCGTTGCCAGCACTTCTACCGCTGGATCAACATGCAAGTAATATTGCTCCGATGCCACTTCGAAGTCTGGAATACCTTCAACCAAAGGACTGGAGCTATTACGCATTTCAACCTTATAGTGTACCCCGTCGTTACCAGGATGCGCCACCCATTGACCGCCCGTCATAAACTGCCAATCCACATTAACACGGAACGCATCGCACATTCCGCCGTGGCAGCCCGCAAGCCCTACACCACTCTGCACAGCAGCTGATACATTATTGACAAGCTCCTGCTGTATTTCGCCCATTGTCCAAACTGGAACAATAAGATCTAAGCTTTTCAAATACTCTCCGTCTCGAAATGCCTCGAGTGTGTCCTGCACATTTACTTCAAATCCCTCTGCCTCTAGCTGTCGCTTAAAAATTGCCGCAACCTGCTCAGGCTGATGACCATCCCAGCCACCCCATACAATCAACGCTTTACGCATATAATCAGCCCTCCAGCTTTTCATGATACTTGCTTAGCAAGCTTCCTAGTACATGAAAAGCACATCGGAAGCATTATCTTAGCTTTTTATGTTACTAACAGTGCAGCTTCCTTGTTCATAAAAAGTACTTCGGAAGCATTGACCTTGCTTTTCATGATACTTGCTTAGCATGCTTCCTAGTACATGAAAAGCACATCGGAAGCATTATCTTTGTTTTTTATGATACTAACAGTGCCGCTTCCTTACATCTCGCTTATTGCAACCCAGCGGCGCTCCTCAATTGAACGTTCAACTGCCTCTAGCACTTCCTGACATTTCACACCGTCTACGAAATTTGGGATTGGCTGACGATCATTAGCGATCGCATCTAGCAGCTCAACCATTTCATGAGTGAAGGTATGCTCATATCCAATTGTATGTCCTGGTGGCCACCAAGCATCCATGTAGGCATGTGCAGGATCAGTAGCCAGCACTCTGCGGAAGCCTTGCACATCACTTGCATCATCAGCGAAATATACTTGCAGCTCATTCATTCGTTCAAAGTCGAAGGAAATGGTGCCATTGCTACCATTGATTTCAAATCCATTTGTACAACGATGACCACCTGCGAAGCGTGTTGCTTCAATACTGCCAAGCGCTCCGTTTTCAAACCTTGCCATCATTAATGTTGCATCATCAACAGTAACCTGTCCCATCTGCGTTGACTCAGTGCTTGCGGATGCACTTAGACCTGTCATATTTGAAGCGATCGGGCGCTCCTTAATAAAGGTTTCGCTCATTCCAATCACTTCGGAGAATTCACCGACTAGAAAACGAGCCAGGTCTACCACATGTGCGCCAAGATCTCCCCATGAGCCGGAACCAGCGATTTCCTTCTGCAATCTCCACACCAGCGGGAATTGCGGGTCCATAATCCAATCCTGTAAAAACTGACCGCGGAAATGATAAATTTGACCGATACGTCCTTCAGCAATTAGCTTTTTCGCCAGCTGCACTGCAGGAGCAAAGCGATAGTTAAAGCCGACCATATGTTTAATGCCCGCCTGCTCAGCAGCGGTTAGCATTTCACGAGAGTCCGCAAGTGTCAAAGCAAGTGGCTTCTCGCAGAAAATATGCTTACCTGCCTCTGCAGCAGCAATAGCGATCTCTTTATGAGCATTACTCGGAGCATTGATGTCGATTAGATCAATGTCGTCTCGCTTTAGCAGCTCACGCCAATCCGTAATTGCTTCTTCCCAGCCAAACTGCGTACGCGCAGTCTCAAGCGCTTCAGCATTACGACCACAAATCACCTTCATCTGTGGCGCAACACTATTAGGGAAAAACATTGGCAGCACGCGATACGCATTGCTGTGCGCCTTACCCATAAATTTATAACCAACCATACCAATACGAAGCTGACTCATTGAAAATCCACCCTTCTTAATTAAATTGAAGTTTGCCTAACAACAAGTGAAACTGGAACGATATGATGTGTTACTTCCCCGTATGCTGAATCTAGCAGCATACACGCTGCTTTCTCGCCCATTTCATAAAATGGAACTGATACTGTTGATAGCTTAGGCGTAACAATTTTGGCACCATCTGAATCATCATAGCCGATAATCTTATAATGCTGCCCAGCCACAAGATTTAGCTCCGCTAAACCTTCCATCAAGCCAATCGCCATACGATCATTGGCTGCGAATACACTATCGATCTCACCGCGATTGATGAGCTCTGCAACATGCTGTGCAGCGTTATATCCACTGCGACGGCTGTAGTTCCCTTCGATATGCCAATTAGCTTGCTGCAAAATATGATGCTCCTGCAACGCTTTAGCGTAGCCATTATAGCGATCAGTACTATTAGAATATTGCTTAGGTCCATTTAATATTGCGATTTTTCGACTACCTTGCTCTATTAAATGAGACACGGCTAGGTAACTACCGTACAGATGATCACCATCAACGTAGCGGAACGATTGATTTTCATAGCGTTGGTTAATAATAACAAACGGGTAATCATGATCGGTCAGTTCCTGTAACGCTATTCGTTCCTCTTCGCTATCGGTTGAACCTAAAATAATACAGCAATCTATCTTTTTAGAGCGAAATAATTTCGAATAATCTCTAGGTTGATTCGGGTCTTGAAAGACCATCAGCAAATCAACATTATGCTTACGGGCAATTTCTGCAATGCCACTTAATATTTCTGAAAAGTAATACGTTGAGAATAAATGAACTTTCGGAACATGTGGCAGGATGACACCAAGATTTCCGCTTTTTTGACGAGCAAGCTGTTGCGCTAGCGCATTCAGTTCATAACCTAGCTGTTCGGCTGCTCTTAGCACCTTTTCACGCGTCTCTGGTTTGATAGGTCCAGTATTATTCATTACCCGCGAAACGGTTGCCTCTGACACCCCAGCTAGCTTTGCAACATCCTTTCTGCTCATTTATTCACCTCCTTAGTGGATATTATCAAGTTAGTCAACTATTTATGTACACGCGTACATTATTTCATGCAATGAGTGACTTGTCAATTGTTTTTTAGGGCGCTTACAGCGCCCAATCGATTTCTGTTATTCCGTTATTACGCAAAAATTCATTACATTTAGAATAAGGACGACTGCCAAAGAAACCTCTGCTAGCGGACAATGGGCTAGGATGCGGTGCTTTAAGCACGAAATGCCGCTTCTGATCAATCATAGGCAGTTTTTCTTGCGCATGTTTGCCCCATAAAATAAAGACGATTGGCTGTTCACGCTCATTTAATGCCTCGATCACTCGGTCGGTAAAGATTTGCCATCCTAGCTTTTTATGAGAGTTAGGCTCGCCATCTCTTACGGTAAGTACACTGTTAAGCAGCAACACACCTTGCTTCGCCCATTTTTCTAGGGACCCATGCTCTGGCATAGGTATATCTAAATCATCCTTTAGCTCCTTTAGCATATTTCGAAGAGACGGCGGAAACGGTACTCCTTCGCGAACGGAGAAGCTTAAGCCATGCGCTTGACCTGGTCCATGATAAGGGTCTTGTCCAAGAATAAGCACTTTTGTCTCGGCGTATGGAGTTAAGTGCAATGCATTAAAAATATTATCCATGTCGGGATAGACGGTCGCTCGTTTGTATTCTTCTTTGAGTGCTTGACTGAGCTTTTTATAATAATCTTTTTCGAATTCGCCGTTCAAATAGTTCGCCCAATCATTTTGTAAAATAGTCAACGCTCTTCCTCCTTGTGGTGTGTGCTTCGGAATACTTCTCTTTCTTATTGCATCACTACGGAATACTTCTCTTTCTTATTGCATCACTACGGAATAATGCGCTCTTGCATCCGCTTTTTAAATCATGCTGCCTTATATAATTTAATAGGTGGCAGCATGACTTAAAGGCGGAGCACTCCGTTTTACAGAGCGCATTATTCCTGCGTTGGTAGTGTTTCTGTATGCTTATACTGATGGTATTTTTGTATTGTTACGCTTCTATTTCAGTATTGCTACGATGGTAATATTGCATTGCCACGCTTGTATTTCCCTCTTAGATAGTAGCTCCGAAATCCTAGACTGCGATGTTGCTTCAGTATTTTCTTCGTTTAATAAATTGTAGTAATCCAAATCTGTAGTAATCGCTAATTCAATCCGCTACGTACTGACGTATTTTTTCACGACATTCTTTATCCGATGCACGTAGCTCATTCTCCACTAGCTACTCACATTTTAAAATTAGTGCCCTATAGCCGTCAAATTTCTTCAAAAAAAATCGCCCCTTACGGAGCGATTTCTAGGAATTTAGTTGTTGGATTTTTTTCAATTGCTGTGCGCATTGCGTACTCGTTTTCGAATAGAGCAACGTAGTTGTCCTTTTTATCTTTAACGAGCGTAGAGTTAATGCGGTATTTACTTGGATCAATTTTCTCATCGACAATCCAACGAGCAAATTGATAGTTCATATGATGCAATTGAACCTCAACGCCATATTCAGCCCGCATACGGTATTGGAATACCTCAAATTGGAGCTGACCGACAACGCCCAAAATCGTGTCGTTAAAGCCTACTGAATAAAATACTTGAATCGTACCTTCCTCTGTCAGCTGGTCAATTCCTTTTTGATATTGCTTCTGCTTAAGCGCATTTTTAATCGTAACCTTCGCAAAAATTTCTGGTGAGAAGGTAGGTAGCTCATTGTAAACAATATCTTTACCCTGTGACAAGGAATCTCCAATACGGAAAATACCTGGATCAAATAAACCGATAATGTCGCCTGGATAGGCAACGTCAACAATATCGCGATCCTGCGCTAAAAATTGCTGAGGCTGAGCTAACTTGATCGTTTTACCGTTACGAACATGCTTAACAGCCATCCCACGTTCAAAGCGTCCGGAGCAAATCCGTAGAAATGCAATACGGTCACGGTGCGCTGGGTTCATATTCGCTTGAATTTTGAAAACATAGCCACTAAATTTATCGCTGGTTGGATCAACAGGTCCATCCTCACTAATTTTCGCTTCAGGTTTAGGAGCCATTTGCAAGAAGTTATCTAGGAAAGTTTGCACACCGAAATTGTTTACAGCACTACCGAAAAAAATCGGAGTTAGCTCGCCAGCGCGAACTTTTTCATAGTCAAATTGATCACCAGCAATGTCTAACAGCTCAAGATCACCAATCAGCTGATCAGTTAAGTAATCGCCTGCCATATCGCGAATGATCGGATCATTGTAATCCTCGACCTTGCGTACTTCAATCGTCGAATGATCATCTTTACCTTGGAACAATTCGACCTGATTTTTCAATCGATCATAAACACCGCATAGCTCACGACCAGAACCGATTGGCCAGTTCATAGGAACAGAGCGAATGCCTAAAACCTGCTCCAGCTCTTCCATTAGATCAAACGGATTTTTACCTTCACGGTCTAGTTTATTAATAAAAGTAAAAATAGGAATACCACGCTGACGACAAACCTGGAACAGCTTAATCGTCTGTGCCTCTACCCCTTTAGCTACGTCGATCAACATGACCGCACTATCGGCTGCTGTCAATGTACGATACGTATCCTCTGAGAAGTCTTGGTGACCTGGTGTGTCCAAAATATTGACGCGGTGACCTTTATAATCAAATTGCATCACGGAGGAGGTTACCGAGATCCCACGTTGCTTTTCAATTTCCATCCAGTCAGATGTTGCATGACGACTAGCTTTGCGCGCCTTTACAGATCCAGCTTCACGAATGGCTCCACCAAAAAGGAGGAGCTTCTCAGTTAAAGTCGTCTTACCGGCATCGGGATGGGCAATAATCGCAAACGTGCGTCGCTTATCAACCTCTTGTTTTATTTCATCACTTAGGTTCATATATAATTCCCTTCCAAATTACAATTTCGGCTCAGCTTGCTTTACTCTATAGTAAACGTAAGCGCACAGCTTCGCAATATGTTCGCTCATAAAGAAAAGTGAAGCTCCACAAAGGGAGTTTCACTTACTAAAAATTCATTGATAAAAAGTAAAGCGCAACGTACGCCTTTGGTACGTAGCAATGGAGCATTCGCTAGCGTTCAAAATGCACCGTCGACTAAGCTACAGTGCGTCACATCGTCATCAAAGTCCTGCTTTTTAAACATCCACTTCCAATCAAAGTTTAAAAAGCTGGGCTTTCAGCTCCGTTCACACTTCTCTATCGCTCGGGTATTCCTTCGGAATAAGGTCGCTTATAGAGAAGTGTGAAGCTCCGCATGTCTCAAAGAGGACCAAGCAGCTAGCGTGAAGCTAGGGAACGAGTAGCGCAGCGTACGCTTTTGGTACGTGAGCTAAAGTGTTTTCGTAGAAAACACACATCGAAAGCAATGCCCGATGAACGCTATCTGCGCCGCCGAATACGCTACAACGCAATCGCATCGTCATCAAAGTCCTGCTTTTTAAACCACATCTTCCAATAGAAGTTTAAAAAGCTGGGCTTTCAGGACCAAGCAGCTATCGTGAAGCTAGGGAACGAGTAGCGCAGCGTACGCTTTTGGTACGTGAGCAACGGAGGCTCCCGATGAACGCTAGCTGCGCCGCCGAATACGCTACAACGCAATCGCATCGTCATCAAAGTCCTGCTTTTTAAACCACATCTCTTAGCGAGAGTTTGTTATCCATATTACGTTATCCTCCTCCTGCCCATTCACCGGCCACCAGTGGAAACCATCTTGCGCAAGCAATTCATCCACTTCTGTAGGGCCCCATGTACCAGCAGGATATAGCTTCAAGTCACCAGACTGTTCGCGCCAAGCATCAGCAATACGATCCACGAAAGACCATGCATGGGCAACTTCATCCCAGCGAGTAAAGTAAGTAGAATCGCCACGTGCAGCATCATGGATTAGACGCTCATACGCTTCAGGCGTATTGATACCGATTTGGCAGCTTTGGCAGAATTCCATATTAACGCTTTGTACTTCGCTGTCTGAACCTGGCTTTTTAGCGTTTAGCTTAATATAAACGCCTTCCATCGGATTTACACGGATAACAAGTAAGTTTGGCGCAAGATCATGACGGCTACCAAACAATATATTTTCTGCAACAGGTTTGAACTCGATAACAACCTCTGTTGTTTTTACTGGAAGACGTTTACCTGTACGAATATAGAACGGCACGCCTGCCCAACGGAAATTATCGACGAATACCTTCGCAGCAAAGTATGTCTCAGTTGTTGATTCTGGATCAACAGAATCCTCTTCACGATAACCTGGCAGAGGCTTGTCTCCAAAGCTTCCTGCACTGTATTGACCGCGAATAACGTTTGCACGCACATCGTCGCCAGAGGTATAGCTGCGCAATGAACGCATCACTTTAACCTTCTCATCGCGAATATCTTCGCCAATTAGACGACTAGGCGGCTCCATAGCAATCATCGCAAGCATTTGCAGCATATGGTTTTGTCCCATATCACGCAAAGCGCCTGATTTATCGTAATAGCCACCGCGCTCCTCAACGCCTACTGTCTCAGATAGCGTAATTTGCACATTAGCGATATGTTTATTGTTCCATAGCGGCTCGAAGAATGAATTCGAGAAGCGAAGCACTTGAATGTTTTGCACCATTTCTTTACCAAGGTAATGGTCGATACGGTAAATTTCCTCTTCCTTAAATACTTGGTTTAGCTGCTCGTTAAGCTGCTGTGCAGATTTCAAATCATAGCCAAATGGCTTCTCGATTACAAGACGATGCCAGCCTTTAGACTCCAGCATTCCGCCATCACGCATATTAAACGAAACTGGACCGAACAAGGATGGAGCAAGTGCTAGGTAAAATAAACGGTTGCCCGGAATGTTAAATTGTTCGTCAAGCTCATCAGAAAGCTTGTTCAGCTGCTTAAAGCCTTCTACATCATTAATATCTAAAGACATGTAAACAAAATGCTTAGCAAAATTGTTCCACATCGTTAAATCTTCTATTTTATAACGACAGAACTCATTAATGGAGTCGTATAAGTCAGAACGAAACTGCTCGTTCGTACGTGGACGGCGAGCCAATCCAACAACTGCAAAATTTTCTGACAGCTTACCTTCTTTATACAAACTGAACAATGCTGGAAACAATTTACGACGTGCCAAATCTCCTGTCGCACCAAACAAATAATAAATTGCGCCCTCAGGAGCGGCAGATTCAAAGGTTGTATTGTAGGTCATTTATCTCATTCTTTCTATATATAATTTTATACTTTATTACATCTAATGTAGTTTAGCATATTCAATTTAAATTCGCCACGATGTTTCCATAAAAATTACTAATAAATAAGTTAAATACTTCTAATCACTCAGCCCATCCAGCGAACGATCAACCACAACTTCGCCGAATTCTCCGCTAATTAACGGTACTCCCATCGTAAGGTCATACTCACCAGTGATCGAATTTTCGTGCAGTGAAACTTGCAAATTAGCCATCTTCTCATTGTTAAGCCAGCGATATTGCTTTATTCGCGCGGTAAACAATGTGACACTTCTCGTTCCTTGATCTCTGTATTCCTCAACTGTTTGAGCAACCGCTAGCTGTTTTAGCGATTCGATTGCGTTATTGTTATTAGCCTTTCCGAAAACCTTCATACTCATTTGTAAATTTTGATCTTTTTCTCGTAAAATTTGATGTAGCTTACTGACGTAGTCTTTCAGCTGAGACAATTTCTCTAGCTGATCAGCTTCAACGAGCAATGTAATGGTAACCTTCTCTGCGAGCTTATCAGACTCCGTTCTCACAAGCTTAATTGTACTCGCCATAAGCTCAGCTTCCCCATCTATAATATCGCCGTGATTGCGAATGTTCTTCGGCAATAGTGTTCCCTTGTCTGTTCTAAACACTTGATTAGAAATTTCCTCCATCATGCCTGACGGCATTAATAAATCCCAGCGGAATGACCATTGTCCATCCCCTGATCCGCCCTGCAGCAGCTTATCTCCCCACTCCGTTAGCTGTGCGAAGTCCTGCAACGCTGGCTCATCGGTACGCTGTCCTGCACTAGACTTTTCTTGAATCCACGCTGTAAGCATTAGTGCAACAACAAGAACAAAGCTTAACAATAGCTTAATACTTGCCTTTCGATTGTTTCTGTTTTTGTTCTTCGCCTTTGCCTTCACTTTTTTCTTCTTCTGCGATTCGTAGTTAGGTGTCATCATATAAATCATCTCAATGCCCCCTAATCCGTAAATTCATCTATACTTATACGTGATATGAACATTACATACCTTCTGACAAAGGGCAAGAATCGTACGACAAACCACAAGCAAATTCCGCTGTTATTTTTATATTTGACAGGGCTTCATGAATTGCGACATAGCATTACGTGCTAGCCGATTCCTCAACGACACTCGACAGCACTTTTGCATGCCTTCAGCATAAAAAAGCGTTAGTGTGTTTGCCAATGCAAAGCAAATCATCACTAACGCATCTTATGTAACGGGAAATTACTCCTCAGCAATCCCGTGTTTATGAGCATAAATCGCTGCTTGTGTACGATCTTCTACTTCTAATTTGTTAAATATGTTCGTAATATGGAATTTTACCGTTTTTATTCCAATAAATAATTCATCGGCAATTTCTTGATTCGACATTCCTTTTGCTACACGTTTGAGCACATCCATCTCACGTTCAGTTAATTGCTCATGTAATTGTGAAGCTGGTTCAGCTTTCGGCTGACGCAAACGGTTCATCATTTTTGCAGCGACCTGTGCTTCAATGACCGATTGTCCACGAACTGCTGCGCGAATCGCATTAGCAATCTCCGTCGCTCTAGATGTTTTAAGTAAGTAGCTAAATGCTCCCGCTTCAATGACAGGATAAAGCTTACTATCGTCGATGAAGCTAGTAAGTACGATTACTTTACAATCAGGATGCGCTTCTAATATTTGTCTCGTCGTCTCTACGCCATCAATCGGCTCCATTACAAGATCCATCAGTACAACATCTGGCTTATAATTCGTAGCGAATCGGACACCATCATGACCGTTACTCGCTTCGCCTACAACCTCTATGCCATCCTCCGTATCAAGAACTGCCGCTAATCCGATACGAACCATTTCATGATCATCTACTAATAATACGGATATCGGTCTTTCCATCAATAAGCTCCTCTCCTTACATCTTGCTTCCTACTAATGGAGGCTCATAAGGAATCGTCACATAAATTGCCGTCCCCTCATCCAGTTCAGAAATAATTCGGAACTGTCCCCCTAACTCGATTACACGTTCCTCCATCGTAAGTAAGCCATATGAGCCTTGCTTACGCTTTTTCACATCAAATCCAACACCATCATCTTGAATCACGAGATGAATATTTTGCTCTAGCTTATATAGCTTAATTAGCATATGCTCTGCCTTTGCATGGCGAAGTGAATTGGACAATGCTTCTTGAGCAATGCGAAACAGATGATCTTCGTTTTCTTGGCGCATCACCAATGTATGATCGACGTCCATTTCGATTTGCATCGGTATTTTTTGCTGCAGCTCGCTCACGAGCGTTGTTATCGCTTGTCCTAAGCTTTTATCATCAAGATGCGCTGGACGCAAGTGCAATAGTAGCGCTCGCATTTCCGATTGAGCAACGGAAGCCATCTCCTCGATCAACTGTACTTGTCGGCGTGCTTTTTGCACATCGAGCTCAATTGTTCTCCCTACAGCCGTCGCAGTCATCGAGATCGCAAAAAGCTGCTGACTTACCGCATCATGCAGTTCACGCGCTAAGCGCTGTCGCTCTTCAATTACTGCATTAAAGCGCACCTGCTCACGCCATAGTCGTTCCTCTTCGTCCTCAGCCTCAGCAGTAGCCTCTTCGGCTTCCCCGTTCGTGAACGTAATTGGCGAGTACTGACGTTTTTGCTGGGCAAGCTTTTTTATAGCCGCCTTTAATCGAGAGTTCATATAATACTGATACAATGTTGAAATTGCAAGCCCAATTCCAACCGCAGCTAAGCTTACAACTCCCCATACTCCGCGCAATCGAAAGATATCTAATATGCCAACCGCCTGCAAAATAATGACTGAAAAGCTGCCGATGATTAACAGCCATAATGTTGTTTCCAATAGCTTGCGTCTTTGAAATTGCTTCTGCTCATTTGGTATATTTTCATTATTTTTCACAACGCCAGCGCTCCTTAACTCACATCGGGCTTTTTAACGCAGGAAAGAGCAGACCGGAATCGGTCCGCTTTTCCTTGTTTTACTTATTTATAGTTTACATTATTCTGTTGGATTAAGCTTGTTTTTTAATTGCTCTAGCTGCTCATCAACTTTCATACGACGCTCAAGATCTGTTGCAGTTAGTGGAGCCGCAGGCGTTGAGCCAGTAGCAGAGTAGCTGCTGCTATAAGGAGTGCGAAGCACATCTGCTTCAGCTTCTAGCTGCATAATTTTTTCCTCCATACGTTGGAAGCCACGTGAAGCTGTACCACTTTCAATGCCTCGATTCGTAGAAATCGTAGACATTTGCTTTTGCGCTTTCGCAAGCTGTGCACGTGCTGCTAGCTCATTACGTTTGTTGCGTAGCTGGTAGAACTCATCTTTCATTGTGTGCAATTGCATTTTCAACTCTTCAGCTTGCGCTGCTGCACTTGCATGCAGTTCAGTATATTCACTTGCTTTTTGCTCAAAGTAAAGCTTTTCTTCTAGCAGTTTGCGAGCAAGCTCCTCGTGATTGTTGCGAAGTGCCGCTTCCGCTTTAGATTCGCGGTCATATGCATTGCGAAGGCTATCGTCTAATCTAGCTTTAATGCTGCGCTCGTTAGCCATTTGCTTAGCAACAGTCACTTCAGCTGCGTGAATTTCTGCCTCCATGTCACGTAGGTACTGATTTAGCATTACAACTGGATCCTCTAATTTATCCAACCAATCGTTAACAGATGCCTTTGTCATATCTCTCATTCTTTTGAAAATACTCATTGTATTATTCTCCCTTCTCTAACTTCTCTAATTTTGCTTTCAATTCTTCAATTTCACGTTTAAGTGCTTTTTTCTCAAGATCATCCATCATTTTATCTGTTACCCCAGGGTCTTGATAGTTGCCATGAGCTTGCGGTCCAGGGTTAGGGTTATTAAATTGCGGACCTTGATTATAGTACTGATTATTTGGATTATTATAGTGCGGACCTTGTTGATAAGGGTCGCCTTGATTCCACTGTCCATTATGCTGATTTGGACGTTGATGAGGATCATGATAACCGTATGGGTTTCCACCGAAAGGTCGAGGCCCTCCACCATATGGCGGATAAAGATCTGGTTTTTTCGGAATGACCATACTCACAATCAAGTAAACAATAATCAACGTTCCGCTTGATAAAACCGTTAATACGACAAGGAGTATACGAAGCAATGTCGCATCAACATTTAACAACTCACCTACACCACCGCATAGCCCTGTGAATATTTTATTTTCTCGTGAACGATATAATTTTTTCACAGTGACCATCCTTCCTTGTTAAGTTTGTCTTTGAGTTGTTGCAGTTCTAAATCAACCTCAGCAGAGCGAGTATTGTTATTAATCGCTTCACCATATAGGCTATTCGCTTGACGCACTTGACGGAGACTTTGTGTTTCTAGCTCCATATCTTGAATACGTGTTTCCATTTTTCTCATCATCTCGCCAGGCTGCTGACCACTATTAAAGCTCATTCGCTCATTCAAGCGACGTTGCAGTCGAATCGATTCCATGCGAGCGACATAATAAGCGCGTTTATCGTACACAAGCTGATATTCGGTACGTAATTCCTTAAGCTGCGCTTCTAGTTCAAGCAATGCATCATTGCTTTGTTGATACAAGTTGCGGTAATTGTTCGCTGTTTCTAAAATCATTGTTTTTTCAGTAAGCAATGATCGTGCGATGTTTTCCTCGCCTGCCTTCAAGGCGATCATAGCTTGCTTTTCTTTTTGTTCAATTTGCTGCTCTGCTTGCAACCATTGTGCTTTTAACTGGTTCGTATGAGCGACATATTGTTGCTGCAGGCGTTCTGCTTGGATAATGTCATCACGTGTTGACCAAAGAAATTGATCAATTAGTTTGACTGGATCTTCTGCTTTTTCCAAACGATCATTTAATGTCGCCATGGATATATCTCTAATACGTCTTAAAATCCCCATTCCTACAACCTCCTTATAACTGATTCCAATCTAGTAATGAGAGCGAGATTTGTTAGTTACCATATATACACCTGCTCCGATTAATGCGATGGAGAGGATTAAAGTAAATAAGCCACCAAGCTTGCCAAGTAACATCACTGCGCCGATTACTAAGAAAATCGTACCAAATGTTTTACGTCCATTTCTTAGTCCAACAAATCCGCATCCGATAAGTATAAACGGAAGCAAGAAGCTAAAAATTGCCCCGATATTGATGTGTAGAAATTTCAGTGCAAGCAATCCACCGATTAAAATACTTACTACGCCAATTAATGTTTTACCATTCATCTTTTTTCTTCACCTCGTTCTTGTTCAAATAATGTTGCGTGTTGCTGGTTGTTTGTTGTTTGTTTTGCTTATGTACTTAGTATAGATGGAATAAGCAATAATCAAAACGGACTAACGGCGGTTTTTGACCTAGACCATGGTCGAGGTACCTCCTACATATTAAGTCGGATAAGGTCTAGGACTGAAGTGACGAGGCGATCGATTACAGCATCTCCGCTAGTTTATGGTATGTCCATAGAACATGCAAGGGTTCAGCCTTGGCATCCACCGAGGCTGAACCCTAACCATCATTCTGATGTTGGAGTATTAAGCTTTTTCCCACTCTTCAATAGAAACTGATCAAACTGCTTTTGCTTGGCAGCAATAATTTTATCAATACCAGCGATCTTAAGCTTCTTAATATATTCAGGCAAGACGACATCCGGGTCTACTGAGCCTGATTCCAGCGCAATTAAGTACTGCTTATCTACATTAACGACAGCAGCAACCTCTGACTTCACCTCATCGCCATCAAATACAAAGCCTAGCCCTGGTGAAACAACTACCCCTTCATTAAACTGCTGAAACTGCTCCCACTTATTCGGACTTTCCGTATCCCATAAGTAATTTAAGAACTGATTACCAAGCATCCAGTTGGCTCCTGGACTATAACGAGAGGTGGCTTCCGTTTCCTTAATAATGTTATCCGTCACCTTCTCATAATGAACGCCCTCGATACCAAAATTCAACAGATTGTTCAGATAGCTATCGGAATGAAGTAAATTAATGAGTCCCATGGCAAGCTCAGGGTGACGCGAGGTAGAGGAAATCGCGAGCATCGAGCCTGTTGTTTCTGAGGTTGCCAGTGATTTTTGATTGACAGCAATTTGTCCTAGCTTGCCCGCAAGCCCTGTTTGTACCCCTAGCTCATCTGCTTTGCCAGGCTTAATTGGTGAAACGATTGAGAAATATTCATTGGATGCTAGTGCATCATTAACCATCATTTGCGTTGTGGCCGCATCCTTGTTTGTGTAGCCCTTCAAATAGTAATCTCTAGCTAAATATAAGTTGTCAATGTATCGCTGGATCTCATACATTGGCTTAACAATTGTAGATTCATCATCTTTAAGTATGTAGCCGGGAATTGAGGTATCTCCTAGCGCATCAAAGTTATTGAGGTAATGAGAGTTGAAGTTCTCTCCGTATTTAATAAAAAGTGGAGTAATAGACGGCATCTTTTTCTTAATGACGCTATATATAGCATCCAAATCAGCAAGCGATGAGACAGCATTCATATTGAGCCCTAGCTGCTCCGCAATATCTTTCCGGTATACGATACCTCCTTGCGAGGCAAACTCTTTATTGGTAGGCACGCCGTAATTAATACCGTCGATTTGTGCGCTTTGCAATATTAACGGATCTAACGTTTCTATTATCTCTTGTCCGTACTGCTCTAGCAGATCATTCAGTGGCATAAAGGCACCCTGTGATACATTGACCGAATGCTTGCTCCATTGTGAGGTAAAGATGACATCCACCTCTTCACGCGAGGCGATCAATATATTTTGCCGATTATCCCATGATCCCCAGTCAAGCGCCATAAGATCTAAACGAGCATTGAGCTTCTCTAGCAAATACCGACTAGCTTCCTCCTCAATTAATCGTTCATCAATTTGTGGCGTACCGATATAGACGAGCTTCAATGTATACGGCTCGTTAGGCGCAGCAGTTGACTGCGAATCTAAAACGCTTTCAAAATTGCCCCTATTAGATTCATCTTTCGGTGCTTTCGCTGCTTTGGAGCAGCCTGTAACATTGAGGAGCGCAGTGATTATGACTATTCCTGTAATTAATGCTCGCGTAGACACTACACGCAATCTCACCAGCTTCACCTCACGTATTGACATATATACTTATTTTATATCAATAATGGCTTTTTTCAAGACCAAGTAATTAAGTTGTCAATAAAGCAGCATCGAGCACCTTCAGCTAAGTGCTTGACCTAGTGTAGGTGCTCGATAAAGTGAGGATTATGCCCCAGTGATTGTTATGTCTTAATGAAACAGCGTCGCTAACGAATCGACTGCAGATCTGCCGATATGGCGCCATTTCTCTACATGATCGATTTTGTCATCGGGATCAAGCGGCTTTTGGAACTGTGACAGCCCGATAACATTAAGTACTCCACTGAAATCATCATCGTCAGGAGCTGACCCTGTATGGACAAGATGCTTCATCAGCATTGGCTCGCCAAAATGTAAAAAGGCATCGTCACGGTCTAACCTGCCGTGTATCGCATACACAGGAAGACGCAGATAAATCGTCTCTCCTTCATGCCGATGCAAAATATGGTCAAAAAATGCTTTGTGATACTCCCAGTTTCCGTTAAGCACAAAGCCACGTGCTTCAAAATCATCTCGAATTTCACCGAAATACGCTTTTTTACCTTCAATAAAAGTAGACGGAATAGACAGCATCGGTCTATCCTCCTTTCTCATCGAATTATTATGAAGCTGATCTTAACCTTATCGCTTGCCGCTAAGCTATTGATTAGGTACGCGGCGAGCTACTCCTTCAGCCAATGCAGCTTGAATAACCGCTCGACTAACCTCACGTACAACCTGCTCATTAAAAATGCTTGGGATAATGTAATGCTCATCTAGCTCGTCATCCGTTACAACGGAAGCAATCGCCTTGGCTGCTGCTAGCTTCATCTCATCTGTTATTGCAGAAGCGCGACAATCTAACGCACCACGGAACATCCCAGGGAATACAAGCACATTGTTAATTTGGTTCGGATAATCACTTCTTCCTGTTGCAAATACGCTAACATGTGGCAATGCTAGCTCTGGTTCGATCTCAGGATTAGGATTAGCCATTGCAAACACAATGTTTCCTTTATTCATTTTCTTCACATCTTCTACCTTTAATACCCCTGCTTTGGAAACTCCGATAAATATATCTGCGTCAACGATAGCATCCTGCAACGTCCCCTTGTTAGCCTCTACCTGGGGTTGATTAGCGAGCCAGTTCCAAACAGGGTGCTCGTATTGCTCTCCTCTTGCAATAATTCCTGCTCGATCAACCGGAACAAGATGTCCTGCTCCAGCATAGAGCAGCATTTTACATATTGACGAGCCTGCAGCACCAACACCATTTACGACGATTTTGACGTCCTCCAGCTTTTTACCGACAAGTCTTAATGCATTGTATACACCTGCAAGTACAACGATCGCTGTACCATGCTGATCGTCATGAAATACGGGAATATCTAGCTCATTAATTAGTCGTTGCTCAACCTCAAAGCAGCGCGGCGAGCTAATATCCTCAATATTTATCCCGCCGAAGATCGGACTGATCGCTTTAACGATCTCGACGATTTCATCAACATTTTGTGTATCTAGACAAATCGGAAATGCATCCACATTTGCGAGCTGCTTAAATAACATCGCTTTGCCTTCCATAACAGGGATTGCCGCATGGGGACCGATATTTCCTAGTCCGAGCACAGCCGAGCCATCACTCACGACAGCTACACAATTGCGCTTGATCGTTAAGGTGTATGCATTCTCTACATTGCTTTCGATCGCCTCACATACTTTCGCGACCCCTGGCGTATAAACTTGCGACAAATCATCTCTCGTCTTAATTGGTCTTGTCGGATTGATGGTGATTTTCCCACCTAGATGCGCTAGAAAAATCCGATCTGACACATGAACGATACGAATTCCTTCTACCTCAGCACATGCTGACAGCAGCTTCTGCTGATCCTGCTCTGGGATCATTACGGTTATATCGCGCACAGAGCCAGCCTTGCTAGAACGGATAATATCGACAGAGACAACCTCTCCACCATGACTATCAATCAATGTTGCTACAACGCCAAAGGGAAAATGCTTTTGCGAGCTTTCCAATCTCATTACGATAGTCGCCTGTGCCATATTCAACCTTCCTTCTACTATTAATCACTTTACATTTCCATACCATAAGTATGTGCATTGGACGCAAATTAATAATCAAACAAAAAAAATCAAGCACGGCGGGGGAAGCCCGTGCTTGATTTTGGGGACTGCATTACTTATTGATTTGCAAGAAACTCGTCAAATTGCTTTTGTTTTTCAGCGATAACGATGTCAAGACCTGCTGCTTTCATCGCTGCTAAATAATCATCTAATACATCATCAATGTTAACAACACCGCGATCAATCGCTACTTGGTATTGCTTGATTACGTTTGCTAGCGCACCAACTTCATTTTTTACTGGCTCACTGTTAAATACGAAGCCTAGTGCAGGAGATTTGATTGCGCCTGTGTTAAACTCTTGGAATTTCGCCCACTTCTCAGGATCTTCAGTATCCCATAGATAGTTCAGGAATTGGTTACCAAACATCCAAGCATGACCTGGGCTGTAATCGCCAGTGCGATCTGTTTTCGACATAATTTCACCATTCAGCGTATAGTGAACATCTTTAATACCGAAGTTAATAATGTTGTTAATTTCTTTGTCAGTATGCAATAGATTGATAAACATCATCGCACGATCTGGATCTTTTGAAGTTGAGGAAATACCTAGCATTGAACCTGCTGTTTCAGAAGTAGCGATTGTTTTATTAGTAAGCTGGATTTGACCAAGCTTTCCACTTAAGCCAGCTGCAGAAGCTACCTCTTCATCTTTACCTGGTTTTAGAGATTCGATTGCAGAGAATACAATGCCTGCTTTCCATGCGTCTGGTGCAGATACTTGGCTAGTAGCCGCATCAGCATTGATGTAGCCTTTTTTGAAGAATTGGTGCGTCAAGCGAGATGTTTCTAAGAAGCGTTCAGTTGTTTCGATAGGTGCAACTGTTGTGTCAGTACCATCCTTGAAAATCGCACCTGGAATAGTTGCATCTCCTAGGAAGTCATAGTTGCCGAAGAAGTGAGAGTTAAACGTGTTGTCAGTTGAAGAAATATAAAGTGGAACTAGATCAGGACGCTCTGCTTTAACCTTTGCATATACTGCATCAAGATCTTCGATGCTCTTAACCGTGCTCATATCAATACCAAGCTCTTCAGCTACGTCCTTGCGATAAACGACACCACCTGCTGCTGCAAGCTCTTTCGTTGTCGGTACGCCGTAGTTTTTACCATTGATTTTTGCTCCTTCTAGGAAGGCAGGGTCTTGTGATTCGATAATTCCTTGACCGTACTTGTCAATGAGATCATTAAGCTCAATGAATGCACCTTTACCTACGTTATTAGCGTGACCATTCCATTGTGCAGTGAAGATAATATCCACCGGCTCACGGGAAGCGATCATTAGGTTAATCTTCTCGTCCCAGCTACCCCAGTCAATTGGCGTTAAATCAATTGTTGCATTAATTTTTTCAGTTAGCAGCGCGTTAAGTGCTTCCTCTATAACCGCTTCGTCTTTTTGTGGACTACCAGGATATACAATGGTTAGCTTATAAGGAGCTAAGTCGCTGTCGCTACCAGCATTCCCTGTGTCTGTTTTATCATTCGTACTGTTGCTGTTACTTGTGTCTTGTTTTGCAGGAGTTGGAGTCGCCTCATTGTTGCTTGAACCATTGTTATTACCGCAAGCAGTTACAGCTAAAACAGATGCAAGCATCAGTGTCGTAATTAATGACGCACGTTTTTTGTTTTTCATCATTATTTTTGACCTCCCAAAAATTTAATATATGCTAACCAGCTTTTTGCTGGACATAGCCTTTCATAAGTGAATGAGCTATTAACCCTTCACTGCACCAACCGTCAAACCTTTAACAAAGTACTTCTGAAAGAATGGATAAGCAAATACGATCGGTCCAATCCCCACGATAACCATCGCCATCCGTACACTTTCACTCGGAAATCTGAACTCTCCACCTGCTGCGCGAATTGCTGCTGCAGCCGTACTGTTATTCGCCAAATACTGAATGTTCAGCATCGTCTTATACATCAGATATTGAATGGAAATATTCGCTTCCTTCGTAATGAACACTAAGCTTAAAAACCAATCATTCCAATACGTAAGCGTTTGGAACAGTGCAACCGTCGCTAATACAGGCAACGATAGCGGCAAAACAATTTGGAAAAAGATTCGCATTTCGCCCGCTCCATCAATATTGGCAGATTCCAATATCGCTTGTGGAATCGTCGTTTGGAAAAACGTCCGTGTAATGAGTACGAAGAAGGCTGCAACGAGCAGTGGCATAATCAATGCCAGCATCGTGTTTTTCAAATCTAGCAATTGCACATAAACGAGATACCAAGGAACTAATCCGCCGTTAAACAGCATGGTGAAAAATACGAAGAAGGTAAAAAACTTAGCATGCGGGAAATCCTTTCTCGAGATCGGATACGCATAAAGCGCGATAATGATCATACTGGAAATCGTTCCGATTAACGTCACGGCAATGGATACACCGTATGCACGAATGATGGAGCTAGCATCCTTGAATAGAAATTCGTATGCAGAAAGGCTAAACTGACTAGGCCAGAAGCTATAGCCATGCTTGACGATCGCTGTTTCATCCGAGATCGATACCATAATGACCAGAATTATCGGAATGACGCATAGTAAGGAATAAATCGTAAACATCGTATGAACACCAATTGTCGCGAGCTTAGGTAGCGTATTTTTAGGATTAGAAACATGCACTACCTTGTCTGTTGAAGCGCTCATAACGTCACCTCCTGAAATGGTTGATTATTTTGCAAATTCCATTGGTTAGAACAAAGCGTTATCGCTATCAATTCTTCGAACAATCCAGTTAGATAGGAACACAAGTGAGAAGCCTACGACGGACTGAATGAGACCTGCCGCAGATGATAAGCCGATATCACCGACTGTGATAAATGTCCGGTAAACATACGTATCAATAACGTTCGTCACTGGGAACAATACGCCAGATTCACGCGGTACTTGGAAGAATAGACCGAAGTCTGCATTAAAGATTCGTCCGATTTGCAGCAACGTCATAATCGTAATAATTGGCGCGAGCAATGGGATCGTAATCTTGAAAATTTGCTTAAACTTGCTAGCACCATCAATCGTTGCGGCTTCATAATACTCCTCGTCAATTCCGATAATTGCTGCCATATAGATCACAGTGTAGTAACCCATGTTTTTCCAAGTATTAACCATGGATAGAATGTATGGCCAAACCTCTTTCGTAAAATACCAGTTCACCGTTTCCAGATTCAGCATCGGCAACAGCGTCTTGTTTAAGAAACCGTTGGAATCGCTTAGAAATGCGTAAGCTAGATAGCTGATGACAATCATTGATAGAAAGTAAGGTAGGAACATAACCGTTTGATGCATTTTCGCTAAGAAGCGATTTTTTATTTCGTTGAGCATAATCGCAAATGCTAGTGGGAAGATGAGATTAAGAACGATAAATCCACTATTGTACAGCAACGTATTTCGAATAATGACCCATGAGTCGGATGTCATAAATAAATACTTAAAGTTTTCAAAGCCGCTCCATGGACTGCCTAGTATACCGTCGGTGTAGTTAATATTTTTGAAGGCAATCACAATTCCAAACATCGGCACATAGTTGTTAATGATTAGCACGATTAGTGCTGGCAGCATCATAATGTAAAACATCCAATATTTTCGCACCGTGCGTAAAAAGGATGTTCGCTTCGTTAATTGTTGTTCTATATCTCTCGAAGCTAAATCTATTTGCATATCCTCCACCCTTTCTGTTTCTAATTTTCTTTGCTGCTGTAACTAAATTGTATAAAAAAAAGACACCGAACATTGTCGGTGTCGTGACCATATTAACGCTAGCGTGACTTCGTTAGCTAAACTTCTACACTTTGCTATACGCCTTGCGGTATTCCTGCGGTGTTAAGCCAGTCATCTTCTTAAATAGCTTCGAAAAATGCGAAAAGTTAGCGTATCCTACCTCATAAGCGATGTCGCTTACCTTATCATTGCTAAACTCTAGCTTCTCCTTCGCTTTGTTGATTCGCAGCTTTACCATATAATCCGTTAAGCTCATCCCTGTCTCACGCCGAAATAATCGCGATAAATATGCAGGATTCAAATATACCTGCTCCGCCAGCCTCTCTCGGCTAAATTCCTCATCTAGATGTGCCAGCATATATTGCTGCACCTTCTCCACCACCGTAGAGACCTGCTTACCTTCCACACTCATATACCCACTAATTTGACTGCAGACAGATAAAGTCCATAGTCTTAACCGTGCAAGAGACTTGATCGTCGCTTCATTAATCTCCCATTCATGCTCTGCCATAATGTCCGTGCTATTAATGCCTTTCGTTTGCAGCCATTGCAATATACTATTCATAAATCCAAAATAGAACGCCATAAGCTCATGGTAGCTCGCTTTCGCTTGCTGCAGCTTATCAAAGTAAAGATCGATCTGATAGTTTAGCTGGGTTAGCTTGCCTGTTTCCAGCAATACAATCCAATCGGGAAAATTAACGGCAGCGGCAGCAGGAGCTTCTGCGCGGCTAGCCCCTTCCTGCTCTAATCTTACCGTACAGGATTGCGTTACATTTTGCTTCTCGAGCTGCAGCAGTGCGCGTATACCTTCACGGATGCTCGTTAGCGGAATAATTTTTCCGATATAACAGGAGATATAGCCATGTAAATGCTGACGGCAATGCTCGATAAAAGCATAAGCTAGCTGCTGTAGTCTGTCCTGCGCCTGTGACTCAGACTGCGAATGGTAAAGAATGAGATACAGGATGCCCTGTCCGTCCTGCAGACAATGCCCCTTGGTACCACCCTCACCAAGGAAAAACTCCTCCGCTACATTTTTAATTGCGTAGGTCATAATTTCCTCATCGCGCGCCGACCACTCCTCACGCCAGCGCTCAATACTAATTTGGATAAGTTGAATTTCGCTATCACCTGCAAGCGGTATGCCGTAATTAGACATCGCCGATTCCAAGTAAACCGTCGCTAGCGATTGGCGGTAATGAATCACATCATGCCAGAAGCGTTCAACTAATAGCGGTCGCTGCAGCTGCCACTGCTTATGAAACTGATCATAGGTAGCGCGAATAGATTCTAATGACACAAGCTCCTCAGCCTTCATAAAGGCATCCAGCAGAGCTTGCTGCAATAAGTTATGATCGATCGGCTTTAGTAAATAATTGAAGCTAGCGAGCTGAACCGCCTGCTGAGCATACTTGAAATCAGCATGACCTGTTAAAAATAATGTCACACAATTAGGGACATGTTCATTGATCCACTCGAGCAGTTCCAGCCCATTCTCATTCGGCATATCAATATCAGAAAGCACGACGTGCACTTGTTTACTGCGCAATATCTCCTTCGCTTCCTCTGCATCCATCGCGGTATAAATTTCACCGAATTGCAGTTCATCCCACTGTATCCCTTTCATAATGCCACGAATAGCAATCTCCTCATCATCAACAATTAATAGATTATAGCTCACTGGTCTCACTCCTCGACAATTGGAAATGTAATTTCAACAACTGCGCCGCCTTGATCGGGCTTATTGAAAAATTGAATGCTTGCCCTGCTGCCATAAAGCAGCTCTAAACGATCGATAATATTGCCAATGCCGAGGCTGCGTCGCTGTTCATCGACAATTGGTTCACGTCGTTGCAGCTTCTCGAGCACCTCTTGTGAAAAGCCAACTCCATTATCGGCAATGCTAATGGTGAAGCTGGAATGCGAACTACTTTGTGCGGATATATCAATTTGGAATAATTGCTTACGTTTTTTAAAGCCATGGATAATCGCATTTTCAATAAATGGCTGGATCGTTAAAGCAGCAATCGGATAATCGAGAAATGGCTCGATATGATGAATGTTCATTTGCAAGCGATTAGGAAATCTTAGCTGCTGGATGACGATATAATTTTCAATATGCTTCAGCTCTTCGCGCAGCGTGATCATCTCTTGATTGGAGGTCATAATAAAGCGGAAATAATCAGCTAGATACAGCGACATTTTTTTGACGGATTCCATTTCCTCAAGTACTGCAAAGTTATAGATGATGTTAAGAGAGTTCATATAAAAATGCGGATTAATTTGCGATTGCAGCTGCTTCAGCTCACCTTGCTTCACGCGAAGCTGCTCCTCGTACACATCAATTTTTAAGTTTTTCACCTGCTCCGCCATATCATTAAACGTATTAGCGAGAAAATCAAACTCAACCGTGTTATTGCCGTTTAATCGCACTCCTAAATTACCTAGCGATATTTTTTTCATCCCTAGCATTAGCTCATGTAGTGGTTTAAATAGCATCCTTTGCATAAATAGCACATACAACCCTAGCACAACTAAAAAGAAGATTGGCGCGACTAATGTTGCGTTGCGGAAAAATAGCAGCTCGCGCATAATCGTTTTTTCAGGAATAGCCAAGCGATAAGCGATGTCCGCTTCTTCACTATATTGATCCATAATGACGTAATCCTTCTCATTACCGCTAGTAATCGCCTCGACAATTCGCTGCTGCTCCTGCAAAGAATCATCCTCTTCAAGCTCTGAGGTCACTAGCTGCTGCACAACGCCTTGCTCCTTATTCGGTGTAGTTGGAGTGCGCTCGATGCTTGGCAAATCAGTAAGTAATGTATCGATGTTCCCTTGCTCTGTGCGGTAAATGCTGCTGAATCCGATCTCTCCATCATTCCATTGAATAAGCAGCAGCTCTTGAATATCTGCGATCGAAACAATCGCGCCAAAATACATGCTGTCGCTAATTTTAATATAATTGATTAAAAAGTACTTCCCGACGATGCGGTCACTTTCGCCAATATACCAATGCGTCTTGTCATATTGGTACATCTCTTTATTAAAATCTGTTTGCTTGGCCATATGCTCTGCTAACAGCTTATGCGTTTCCCCATATAAACTTTCAGTACCAAAAATAATATCGTCAGGCTGATAGAGAAAAACCGAATTTAGCAGATTATAGACGCCAACATCACGATTCATCTTCGCATCAATCCGCACCTTCGTCAGCGTATATTCATTACTATCAACGGGGTAAGAGGTAAGCAGCCCGATATCCGAATCTAGCACCGCCATCTTGTAGAGATAATTATCAATTTGCATCAGATAGTGGTCTATTTGCCCTGCAAAAATATTAAGCGTATTACTATAGGTTTCCGAAACTTTCGTTCTAACCAACTCACGAGAATTGCTATTATTAATTAGCATATACACAATGACAGGAATCATCACAAGCACAAAACCTATCGTAAGCCGATACTTAACAGATTGTCGAAAGCGCATTCAAAAACCTCATTTCAATTATCAATATTTTCATATTTTACTATATGTTTCTGCCAACCTAAATGCAAGAACTGTTTCAAAACATCATGCTACTTCTGCTGCTTTATTGGTATAATAAAGAGATATTAAGTGAGGGAAAAGTGCGGTGGTTGAAGGTTATTGCGGGAAGCAGGATTTAAAAAGCGTGATGCAAGAGCGCATTACTACGAAGCTAAACTTACACATATAAACTGCGTAGGAATATGCCATGGTGTGGTTTTTGTTCGCTTCGAAGCTATGCTAGGAAAAGCTGCTACAACGGAGTGCTTCAACGGAAGATGCTACCAGCGGAGGAAAAGTAAGCTCTGGAGAACATCGTGCGACGCCTTTAAGTCCTGCTGCCATCCTTTAAATATGATGGGGCAGCAGGATTTAAAAAGCGTCCGAAAGAGCTTACTATTTCCGGAGCGATGCAAAAGCGTACTGATGCGAAGCGTTGCAAGAGAAAGGCTACAATCACTCTGCAGCGTAGCAAGCTCCACACCACACCTTATTCCGGAGCAATTAGGAGACAAGCCATGAACAAAATTAATTTCGCAATCATCGGCGGCGGCTGGCGCACCGAATTCTACATTCGGATAGCCAAGCAACTGCCGCAGCTATTTACAATAAGCAGTATCTACATCCGCAACGAACAAAAAGCGAAAGCCTTTCAAGAAAAGTGGGATGTGCCGGTTACTAGCTCAATCGACGAGCTTGTCGCCGATCAGCAGCTACAATTTATCGTAATGTGCATTTCCAAAACAAATGCTGCAAGCGAGCTGCTCAAGCTTGCTCAATTAAACATACCAATATTAGCCGAAACACCACCTGCCGTAACAATTGAAGAGATTAAGTCACTTTATCAGCATCGTAATAAGCTTAAGCATATCGCCATTGCTGAGCAATACATCGAGCAGCCACTACATGCTTCACGCTTGAAGCTTATTCAGTCAGGGCTAATTGGTGAAGTGAATCACGCACAGGTTTCTGTTGCACATGGCTATCATGGGCTTAATCTAATTCGAGCTTGGCTCGGTATAGCGGATGAAGCTTGTACAATCATCGGTACAAAAACAAGTGACCCTGTTGTGGAGGGACCTACAAGACATACATTGCCCAGTGAGCATAACATTGTATATCCTCAGCAGGAGCTGGCGATACTGCAGTTTGCTAATGGAAAAAGCGCCTTATTTGATTTTGGTAGAGAGCAATATTTCTCGCCAATCCGCACTCCTAGAGTGCTTATTCGAGGTACGATGGGTGAAATTGTATCTGAACGAGTCAACTGGAGCGCTGCCCCTGCACTATATTCCAGCAGTGAGCTAGTACATAAAGTTTCAGGACTGCGTGGCGAACTGCGTACATTATCTCTAGAAGGCATTCAGTTTCAGGGAGATTGGCTATATAAAAATCCATTCTTCCCTGCTGCACTATCTGAAGAAGAAATTGCGATGGCACAAACGTTGCTTAATATGAATAAGTTTGTTACGCAAGGTGAACATTTTTACACCTTAGAGAATGCGCTAATTGATACTTACTTATCGTTAAAATTGGAACAGGCTTTTGAGCTAAAGCAAGCCGTAGTAGCTAACTTTCATGAGGAGATAAAGGATTGCTAGCTCGTTACTAAGTCGGTAACCCTCTCTCAAAAAAATGCCCCCTCCTTCAAAAAAAGTTGAAGAGGGGGCATTCTCTATTCAGAATCAATAAATTCAATATGCTGCAGCAGTCGTTTTAACATGACAGCAGCCTGAGCACGTGTAGCATGCTCCTTTGTTACCAATGTACCGTTCGGTTCACCTTGCATGATACGTAAGCTTATTGCTTGCGCGACAGCAGATCTCGCCCATGTTGAGATGTCCGCTTGGTCAGCGAATGGCTGCAACAGTGCCGTCGCTTTGCTCGAATCCAGCCCTGTAATACCAACGAACGACAACGCATTCTCGATCATGACCGCCATCTGTTCCCTAGTGATCTCTTGGTTCGGAGCAAATTGATCGCTTGAGATTCCTTTGACCAATCCTGCACCAACCGCGGCTTCGATCGAAGCTGCATACCAATCCTCTGCGGATACATCATCGAAGGCGAGCTTGCTTGCTTTGTCCGCTGTCCGTATTCCAAGTGCTCGTACGAGCAACGCCGTAAATTCTGCCCTAGTAATTGATGCATCTGGCAAGAAATGAGCAGCAGATATTCCCTGAATGATTTGCTTAGTCGCAAGCAACTCCACATCTTTCTGCGCCCAATGTCCAGATAAATCTTCGAATGTTTTCTTCTCAGTTTCCATAATTGTATAAATGCCGAAATACGGTGACTTTATGATGATCTCTAATTTTCCATCATCAAGAACAGTCGTCACTGCCGGAACAAAGTGGAACGACTTCGTAGCAGGATCATACATAAGAGCAATAAAATGGACGCCTGCTGAAACATGATCCACTGTGATGCTACGAGTTATATACGTTCCGCCAAAGTCTTGAATCTTAATGTTTTTCCCCTCTGGTGAAGAAACATAGGTTGAATAAGTTACCGCTCTGCCGACCGGCTCATGTCCTTGTTCTCCGGCAGCTTGCTCTAACTGCGCTTGCTCTTGTTCAGTCACTTGTTCAATTGCAACACTCATCTGCAGTTCATCTAGATCAACGTCAAGCTGTTTTGCTAGTTGTTCCAGATTAAGCTCATTCACATGTAGTTGGAAGCTCGAGTCTTGCAACCTAATCGCAAACTCGAGCTCGTGATAATCATCCAGTAGTTCGTTGAGCGACTCTGCCAGGAACTGTACATGCAATTCTCTTCTCAATTCGTCGACTTTTATGGTTATCTGCGAGCTGCTAGCAGATGCCAACAAACTCGACAGTTGTCGCATTTGCTCGTCGGTCAAAGCGACACGATCGATGATTGAACCATCGTCCTGTACTTCCTTCGTGATGCCAGAACGATGAATCACGATCGTAATCTTACCATCTGAATCTTTTACGATACTTATTGCTGGCTGTGTTTGGGAAGGCTCTTCAACGACGTCATTATCCGCTGGAGCAGGCTTAACAATATTTCTAATTTTGATCTCTGTCACCTTCTCATTACCAGCAGTGTCTCTTGCGTATACCGTATATGTGCCGTTAGCTTTTACCTCAAACTCATTACCTCCGAGGATGTCCTCACCTACCGCACCTCCTGCGAAGTCAAGCGCTGTGCGGCTGCCCGCAAGCCAGTTTAGCTTCGCTAACGTATTACCTGAGCCAGTGACGTTTGCCTCTACGGTTACCGTTACCTTCCCATTCGTTGATGTTGTTGGATTATGGGTAAGCAGAATCGTCGGTAGCGTTGTTACGATATTCTCGATCTCAATCTCCGTTACCTTTTCATTACCGGCAGCGTCTCTTGCGAATACCGTATATGTTCCGTTTGCATCCACCTCAAACTCATTAGTTCCGAGGATGTCCTCTCCTACCGTTCCGCCCACGAAGTCAAACGTTGTACGGCTGCCCGCAAGCCAGTTTAGCTTCGCTAACGTATTACCAGAACCAGTGACGTTTGCTTCTACGGTTACCGTCACCTTGCCATTCGTTAACGTTATTGGACTATGGGTAAGCAGGATTGTAGGTAATGTCGTTACGATATTCTCGATCTCAATCTCTGCTACCTTTTCATTACCAGCAGCGTCTCTTGCGTATACGGTATATGTTCCGCTTGCATCCACCTCAAACTCATTACTTCCGAGGATGTCCTCTCCT
>Ga0182739_1000604_pt1 | contig 43634 bp, 45 predicted proteins | sample eDN5th30CBELigBY_FD_128873 | JGI IMG/M metagenome (GOLD analysis project Ga0182739, IMG submission 128873) | Enriched backyard soil microbial communities from Emeryville, California, USA - eDNA 5th pass 30_C BE-Lig BY (version 2) (version 2) | ecosystem: Environmental > Terrestrial > Soil >... | reverse complement strand
CGACCTGGCGCAGCTTCGCAACGATCTCTTCGGGCTTATGCTTCTTCTGGGGCATTCAAACGTCCTCTCCAACGGCTCAATAGCCTACTTCAGGGAGGACCACTTTTCAGGGGGCAGACCACGTGATGGACGGCACCCTCTTTCTCCATTCTGATTTTGTCGGTTCCTATGACTCACGCTATTTCGGGCCGCTCCCGGCCGAGGGCACGCTTGGGCTTGCCCAGGAAGTTCTCACCTTCGCGCCGTAGCCTCGCCGTCGCGTTGGCCTTCGTCGCGGGCGGGATCTTCACCGGCGCTGTCGGGTGGAGCGGCCATGCGCTCGGCCTAGCGGCAGGCACGATCTTTCCGGCACTATGGGCTTTCTCGCCCTCTCGGGGCGTGGCCGCACTCGTGGCGCTGGTCCATTTCCTTGCTGCATCGCGTGGTCTGCCTGTCGGCACATCGATCTTTTTCGGATCGGATATGGCGATGGGACTGGCGCTCTGGTTTGCCGCATCGCTCATGTTCGTCTGCGTCCATGCCGGTGCGTGGACCGCCAAGACAGGCTGGCAGCGCCCGGTTCGCTATGGGATTGCCGCGCTTCTCATGAGCGTGCCGCCTTTCGGCATTACCGGCTGGGCGAGCCCGGTCACGGCCGCGGGCGTTCTCTTTCCGGGTTGGGGCTGGTTCGGACTGGCGACGACAGCGGCGATCCTTCTGATGATGACGACGAGGCTTTGGCCCGTTGCGGCAATCGTCCTGGCCGGTTTCTTTGCATGGGCCGTTGTTCATTGGACGCCGCCGCGCGCGCCGGAAGGCTGGCAAGGAATCGATACGAGCTTCCAGTTCAACGCCGCAGGCCAATATGCCGACTACGCCCAACATATGGCCACCATCGCCATGGTGAAGGACGCCGCATCGCAAGGGGCGCAGATCGTCGTGCTACCCGAAAGCGCGCTCGGAATCTGGACCGCAACGGCACAACGCCTATGGGCGCGGGAGTTGGCCGGAACCGGGGTGTCGATCACCGGCGGCGCGATCGTCATCGACCCGACCGGCTACGATAACGTCATGGTCGAAATCGACGAGGCAGGGGGCGAGGTCATCTATCGCGAGCGGATGCCTGTGCCCGTGTCTATGTGGCAACCATGGACGACGGACGGCGCACACGCGCATTTCTTTGCCAATCCCGTCACGGACTTCGCCGGCGTCAGGATCGCGCCGCTCATCTGCTACGAACAGCTCATCATCTGGCCAGTCCTTCAATCCGTGCTCTTTAAGCCCGAGGTCATCGTGGCGACGGGCAATGGCTGGTGGACCGGCGAAACCAATATTGTCGCAATCCAGAAGGCCAGCGCCGAGGCATGGGCCTCCCTGTTCGGTCTGCCTCTGGTCCTGGCCTTCAACCACTGACGAGAACGCCCCATGATAGATGCTGAATTGATTCAGATGTGCGCCGATCCCCGCCTCAAGGTCGAGATCGTGCAGCAGTTCGTTGCCGAAATGAATGCTGCCGACCACCTGACCGTGCATGTCTCGCAGGGCAACCGCACGATCCTTATTCCCAAACCCGAGACTGTCGAGCAAGCAATCGCGACGACGCGAGAATGGGTTGGCCAAGCTACGGTTCGCGTCGGCATCACGCAGTATCCGGCCGGGCTGGGGATCACCGATCCGAGCGCGATCAGCTACGATCTGTTCGACAATTGCGAGAATCTGCGCATGGGCACGGAGCTCTTCGGCAAGGTCCTGCGTGTCATGACCGAATGGTATGGAGCAGCGGCCGAGCCGACCTTTGACGAGGCGATCCATGCCTACCAAACCGGATGGTTCGAGGGTGAGCGCATCTTTTATGCCGAGGATCCTGGCGACGTCAAAGTGGCGACGCCCGATCGCGCGACCGCGCAGACCGGGGCGTCCAGTGCCCACGAAACGGATGTTGCCCCTGACCCGAGCATATCCGATCCACCACCCAGCAGTCAGGAGCCCAACTCCGCTACCATGCGTATCGACCTTTCCGGCGTCAGCGCCCATAACCGCGAGGAACCTTCCGGCCAGTGACTGCCCACATTGTCGTCTCGATCCTGCTTTGCACGCTTTCATGCGAGCCGGCCGAGGCCCGGGTTTGGGATGGAAATTCGTTCCGGCTAGCCGATAGGGCGGCGCGCTGCAGCCTGATGGCGGCTTTGGCGAGTTGGTTGAGGTTTGAGGACAGTTGGGATTGCCCGAGCGCCCCAAGGACGCGGGCTAGCGCTTCGGTGTCCTGAGCGGACTGTTACCAGTCCGCTTGCGCGGCGCAGCATCACCCCCGAAAAGCTGTTCTCGGATATAGGCGCTTAGGGATTTATTGCCGCGCAGCACATCCAGCTTTGTCCTCTTGTCAGAAGTCAGCTGGATCGAGAACGGCGGCGGGTATGCCGCCTTTTGTAGTTGTGGAGGATCGGCCGGGGCGCTAAAGCTTGGGCTCAATTCGCTCATGACCGCAGCGCAGACCTTCATGGTCTAGCTGTGCGCGATAACGCTCCCACTCTTGCAGCGATATGGACGGCGCGGAAGATGCCTTTGGGAGGTCCTGGTTCATCCGCCGCCGAATATCCGTCAGTCTTTGTTCCAATAAGCAAACGTTTAGGAAAACTTGACTAAATTTTGGAGCGAGGTAGGGGCAGGAGGAGGGACGGAGTGTTCATGGCGTATTTTTTCGACGCCCAGTCCGCTGAAATCATCCCGGTGGAAATTCGGAGTGATCGGCAGTGCGAAGAGATACGGAGGCTGATCGGTTGTGAGCAGGCTGAGGCCATTCGTCTCGATGACGCACATGTGGTTCTCTGCGATCAAGACGGTTTGGGCACAGGCCTCCATGGCGTAGTCGAGATTGATGGTTTCTCACAACCTCTGGGGGGAAATCTCATCATCGCTGGGTTAGAGGACGGTGAGCTTACAGCGCCCAAGGTGCCGTTGGATGAGGTTGCTGATCGGATTGATGTCGTTCGGCCAGTGCTGGATCCTCAGACCCAATTGGACTCTTATCGGCGGACTCGACCATTGGATTTTGCTATCCGCCTGGTCCGCCAGAAGCCTAGGCCGGTGTTAGCGGCCCGTCTTTCGGCTTGAGCGCGCAACGACCTGAAGCGGGAAGCACTCGGTCCTGGTCGCAAAGCCCTCGATGGCGCTGACAAACGTGGTCACATCGCCGTGGGAGGCTCGGGCGGCGGTAACGATCGGATCCATAACCGGCCGGTAGAGGCTGAATGCGGATACCGCGTTCTCTATGGGAATAAGCGGCTTGCGGCTGCCAGTCTCGGGGTTGGCGAGCAAAACCAGAACCCCTACGACCGGATCTGGTTGGCCATGGATGGTAATATAGTGGGAGATCCCATTCTGGAGACCTTCGTCGTTGAAGTAAACGGTATGTTGTCGGTCAAAGGCGACAGTATCGACCGCCTCCACCCCGAGAATGTTCTTGATGGTATTCGGCCGCACGTTAGGCAAGTTTTGAGTTGTAAATCGTGCCAGGATGGGGTCGAGCACATAGGCGGTGTACCTGCCGGTCATCAAGTTTCGCATCCTTTCGGGCTGTTTGCGCTTTCCTCCTGTTCCGGCATCGGGCGTGAGGTACCCTTAAGATAGCGAGTAAGCGTGCGATGTGAGATCAAGAAGCATTGTGCGATGTCCTGAACGGTGCGGCCGCGATCAAGTTCCGCGCGCGCCCAATCGACATCCTGCTGGGTGAGAGAAGGTTTGCGCCCCAGATGACGCCCTTTTTGTCGGGCCGCTTCCATACCGGCCTTTGTCCGCTCGCTTATCAGGGTGCGCTCGAAATCGGCGAGCGCACCCATGATGTGAAAGATCAGCCGTCCTCCCGACGAACTGGTGTCGATCGCTTCAGTCAATGATTGGAACTCTGCGCCGCGTTGGCCGAGATTATCGACAAGCTCGATCAGTTTGGGAAGCGAGCGGCCCAGCCGGTCCAGTCGCCAGACAACGAGCGTTGACCCGCCAGCCAATGCGTTGAGCGCTTCATGCAGCCCGGGGCGATCGAAGCCTTTGCCCGAAATGCCGTAGTCCGTGAAGATGTGGTCGCAACCAGCCCTTCGCAGGGCATTGATCTGCAAGTCAAGACTTTGCTCTTCAGTCGACACACGGGCATAGCCGATCCTCATTCCACCCCCTTCGCCGTTCGAACGAAGCGAAGAACAGCGCCCTAAACCAAACCTGAGATGATAATACACTTACTCAGGCCGCCCAATCACGGGCTTTTTTTAACATGCGCCGGAGTGACCGGGGCGTGATGTTGTATCGCTTGGCGACCTGATCAATTTTTTCGCCGTGCTCGTATATCGCCTCTGACGCTTCAGACACCTGCGCCTCCGATAAGCCCGGTGGTCGCCCGAGACGGATGCCGTTTTCCCTTGCAGCGGCCATACCGGCACGAGTCCGCTCGCTGATGAGGGTTCTTTCGAACTCAGCAAGAGCCGCGATCATGTGGAAAAGAAGGCGCCCGCCTGAAGAGCTGGTATCGATATTTTCGGTCAGGGAATGAAAATGGATCCCGTTCGCACCCAACCGGTCCATGAGTTCAACAAGGTGGATGAGAGAGCGGCCAAGTCGATCGAGCCGCCAGACGACAAGAGTGTCTCCATTCTGCAACATTTGAAGAACCTCTTCGAGTCCAGGACGGTCAAAAGCACGGCCTGACAGTCCTTTATCAGTGATTATTCGATCGCATTTCGCTGCCTTAAGGGCCTGTATTTGCAGATCTAACTTTTGATCTTCCGTGGATACACGGGCGTAACCTACTAACATCGTTACCTTTTTCGGCTCATCGGCTCAGCACGAGCCTCTGTGGCCGACTTGCCGGTCACCGCGCCAAGCCGCGTTGTTAACCAAACATCGGCCGTGCCCGCCCAAATATTGACAAAAATGGGTCCCTTCACGTAGAAGGGTTCCAAGGGCTCAGCACGAGAGGCTTGCGCTGATAATATTGGCGTTTTCGGGGCGGTCGGGGCGACTGGGCAGGGCGGACAAAAGGGACCCCTTTCATGCAGGGTGGGCGCGGTGAAGCTGGTTGGGGCAATGCCAACTTCGACGACTACGATGCGTTCGAAGACGACGCAGTCGAGTTCGCCGATAATCTCGAAGAGTCAGATCTAGCCGTCCACGTCGATGACGATGACGATGGTGTTCCAGTGTTGGGCGTGGCCCTCGTGGCTTTGTCCGGGGCTGTCGTCGGCTTCTTTATTGCCGGTCATTTCGCAACCGGAGCGATCGTTTTTGTAGCGGTCCTGGTCGGAGTGGTTCTGGGATGGATGGCGCGCGGGGTAGCGTCATGAGTTCGGCCCGCGACCGTTTCGTTCTGATCGAGAACCTTGCAGATATTGCTGCTGCCTATGGTGATGGCGCAGCGGGCCGAATTCTCGCCCAAACGATCGAGCGCATCGAGTCGGCCCTGGGCTCGGAAATATTCCACGTCGAGCTGCAGCCATGGGGCGCCAGCGTCAGAACGCAGGCGCATAACTGGACGCCTGTTGCCGCTGCAACGCTTGAGGCGGCCGTCTATTTTTCGGCTCGCCTGCCCTATAGCCTGCCGCAGGGCAATATCGTCACCGCATTGGCCGTGTCGCCAACGCCTCCTACGGGGGAAGAGCGCCTTGCGCTCGCGGCGCATTTATCGGTGCAACAATACCGGTTGGCCATGAGTGCGGCCGCTTTGGCCTATTCGTGCCTAGCGAGCGGAAAGTTGCACCTGATCGAGCAGCCGATCCGCGGAGCGCGCGACAAAAACGCCATTCTCTACAACGAGTGCCTGTCGCGGCTGGAAGGCGATGGCGGTCAGATAATCCTGCCCAGCGTCTATATCGAAGCGCTGGAAGAGCTTGGGCTGACGCGGGCCTTCGACCGGTTTGTGATCGAAGCAACCGTCAATCAGCTTCGACGGCGGCCGGACGCAGTGTTGGGCTGCAATGTTTCAAGCCGCTCGGCCTCTCTGGATACCTGGTGGTGGACAGAATTTCCGAACCTGGTCGGTGAGGACGAGATCGCCAAGCGTCTGGTGCTCGAAATCACCGAGACGGCGCGGGCCAAGAGCGGGGCGGAGATTGCCGCCCTGATCTCCTATGTGCGCGGCACCGGATGCCGGGTGGCGCTGGACGATTTTGGATCAGGGTTCAGTTCGGTCGGACTGGCACGCGACGCCGATTTCGACATCATCAAAATCGATGGTTCGTACGTCCGCAAAAAGATTGCCGACGATCTTTCGACGCCCCTGCTTCATCTGCTGGTCGAACTCGCCGGCGCGATTGCCCCCCATGTCATCGTCGAGGGCATCGAAGATGAGATTGACAAGGCCCTTGCAGTCAAGAGCGGCGCTGGATGGCTGCAGGGCTACTACCTTGGCGTTCCCGCCATGCCGGACAATCCGGGCCGAATTCGAGCTGATGGGGAGATGCGCCTGTGATCCGCATTCCCCTGATGTTCGGCATTGGCTTTGTGACCTGGTTCCTTTGCATCCTGATTGCGATCATGACCGGGCAATACCAGTTGGCCTGCGAGATTTTCCTTTACGGAACGCTCGCAGGATGGGCTTTAATGACCCTGTGGGGCGGCGTTCTGGACAAAAGACGCCGCCAATCGGCATACGGTGCCAATTACGCCTCTCACTTCGAGGGCAGTTCCACCCCAGCCGTCTCCCTGCACAAGAATGATTTCGGCCGGCTCCTCGGCGTAACGGTTGCGGTCAGCTGCATCGTCGGTCTCATCGTGGCCTGCGTGGCAACCGGCAATATGCTCGCGGCCGCTGCGATCGCTCTTTCGGCCGCCGCCGGCGCGTTTGCTGTCATCTGGGGGAGCCCGGTGCCATGACAGCAAAATCGAACCTTTATGGATCTTACGGGTCGCGCCAGCCTTTTGGCCGGCGTGGATCAGGTGCAGTCCTCGAAGCCCCTATCGAGCGGCCCGTTTTTGGCAAGAGGGTAAGGATACCAGCGCTTCCGATCTCGCTGCAGCGTGAGCGTTTGCGCGGGCTTTATGCCGAGCTGATGGTTGTCCTTTCGGACCCGGCCTTTCCCGATGCCCGACCGGAAGTCACGCTGATCGATGGCGCGGACAATGCGATTGTCCTTGGCAGTGATGCCCGGATCGAGATCGACCCGGAGACGGGAACATTCGTGTTCCGCTGGACAGCGCAAGGCTCTCAGGACGTTCTGACCACGACCAATATCGATCGTCTGATGGATGTCGTTGTGGCGCATTATGCGCGGCACAACGAAGCCAGCCCAGCTGAAACCGACCTTGCCTTAGTCGAAAAAAATGTGGGGCGAACGGTCAAGGACGTCGAGCGGGCCCTGATCCTTGCAACGCTTCGACACTGCAACGGCAATCGCACCCATACGGCTCGAATGCTGGGAATTTCGCTGCGGACGCTGCGCAACAAACTTCACGGATATTGGGAAGTTCTCCTGCGGCAAAGCGAAAGCAATTCATCCACCAACGGCCATGAAGCTCCGCCGGCCGATTCACCGCGGCCAGGATGAAAACCATGCTGGCCAATATTCAAGCTGCTCGCGGATCGAGCGCCAATTCGTCCAAGCCCAAAAACAACCAGGATGTCACGATGTATTGCGTAACAGACAGCCAGACCATGCCAGAGCATGGTAACCAAAGCCTTAACATCCGCTTCACCCAGGGGCTGAAGCTGGGTTCATCGGTTATCGCCATCTCCCTGCTGATGGGCGCTGCAAATGTGAGCGCCCAGACTATTTGGCAGCCGGTTGGTGGATCCGAGGCGTGGGATAGCGCCAGTAACTGGAGCGATGGCATTCCTGACAGTAACACCGATGTGACCATCGACGTGCTGGGAATTGTCTCCGCACCGCGATTGTCATCGCAGGGGCATGAAGCCGGCACGATCACGATCGGCACAACAGGGACGGGAGGCAATCTGGTCATCGCCTCGGGAGGCGAGCTCACAGCCGGCGCGATAGTGCTCGGCGCGGAAGCCAACGGTGTCTTGAACCTCCAAGCCAACGGGGCGCTCACAACAAACGGGGATTCGATCCTCGCACAGGCCGCAGGCCTGGAATTGACTGCTGCCAACGTTCGCGGCACCTGGACACACACCGGCGCTCTCGACATCGGCGTCGGAGGCTCGGCAGCAATCAATATCATGGACGGTGGACAATTTATTTCCACCGGTGCCGCGCGGAGCGCCATTGCCGCGGGCAGCTCGGCCGAAGTCCTTATCTCCGGCGCGAATTCAGCATGGACGCACAATGGTGACTTCAGCGTAGGCGCTGACAATGGCGAAGCACAGCTGACAATTAGCTCAGGCGGCAGTTTCTCGGTCACCGAGGGCCTACTGACCGTTGGCGAAAATGGCGAAATTCTTGTCGGAGCCGGTGTCGGCACGACACCCGATACCGTCGGCGGAATTCTCAATGTCGGGGACGTCGTCGTTGATGGCCGTCTGCTGATCAATCAAGCCCAAGACGCAGGTAGCGTCACGTTGGGGGGCACGCTCAGCGGAAGCGGTGAAATCTTCCTCAATCGTGGACGATTGGAGCTCGATGGCAACAATGAGGCTTTTGCCGGCGTCATAAACCTTGCTTCAAATGACACCACTGCAGCCGGCAATTTTCCAACACGTGCCCATCTTTATATCAGCGGAAATCTGGGCGCGGAGGCGATCAACGCCAATCTGGGTGCTGGAGGCGCTTTAAGCGGGACGGGCCTTTCTTATCTCACGCTCCAGGGTGAGGAAAGCACCTATACTGTCGCCGCCGACATCAATGGCTACCTGCGGTCGTTCGGAAAGAACGGAAATAGTACCGCCATCCTGAGCGGTGACAACACCTTCCTGGTGTCGGATGAAAATGGCGAAGCTGACGGCTCAATCACCATTTCTGCCGGGACCATCCAGATATCGAGTGACGGCAATCTGGGCGATGCACGAAATGCCGTGATGCTAAATGGGGGCTCGCTTGCAACCACAGCCTCCTTTGAGACGAACCGGGATTTCAATCTCAATAACGTCAACAGTGGCTTCAATGTCGCTTCCGGAACGACGCTGACCATTGGGGATGAGGGCTCGCTTAGCGGCAATCGCCTGAATCTTGTCGGTGGCGGAACGCTCGATATCACTGAAGCGAACGCCTCGTATACTGGTGGGGTCCAGGTATCGTCCGGCACGCTGGTCGGAAACAGTTCCAGCCTTATTGGCAATATCAACAATGCCGGCACCGTTGAGTTCGTCGAGGACAACGATGACGAACCCGCCACCTATAGCGGAACCACGAGTGGAGACGGCCTCTATGTCAAGGACGGCATAGGCGAACTCATTCTCGCGGCACAAAGCAACACCGACTGGGAGGTCAGGAGCGGCGAGCTGACGGCGGCAGCGGCCAATTTTGGCGGCAATGTGTCAATCGATGCGGGTGCGGGCTTCAATCTTACGGGAACAGGCAATCAGGTCTGGTCGAACGAGCTCTCGGGTGCCGGCGACTTCAATAAGCTGGACAATTTCACCCTGACGTTGACCGGCGACAATGCCGATTTCGAGGGCGAGACTTTCGTCAATGCCGGGCGGCTCAACGTTGGAGATAGCGCCCATGACGTGACCCTTGGTGGGGACGTCAGCGTTGCCGGCAATGCGGCTCTTGGTGGAACCGGCACGATCGGTGGAAATGTCTCGGTCGCCGACGCTGGCATGCTGGTGGGCGAGCAAGGTTCGACCCTCTCGATTGGCGGCAATGTCTCGCTGAGCGAGGATGCAATCGTCTCGGTGGCCCTGGGCGCCCCCGGCAAGGGTGATCCGCGCACAGGCATAAACGATGCGCTGTTTGATGTTGGCGGAAGCCTTGATCTCAACGGAACGCTGCAGATCACGAACAATACCGATGATGCAGGCGGCTTCCGCGGCGGGGTCTATCGCATCTTCGATTATGACGGCGGAACCACACTCGGTGGCGAAGGGCTGAGCTTTGATCCCGGCGCGACTGGAGGCGCGGATATCGACCAGATGCACATCCAGACGTCGGTCGCAGGTCAGGTCAATCTGATCAACACGACCGGTCTGGACATGCACTTTTGGGATGGCACCACCGGTATCAAGGATGATGGCCTTGTTCAGGGTGGCGTGGGCACCTGGACTCTCGGTGGCCGTGACTGGGCGGAGTCCACATACGCAATCAATGGAGGCTGGGGGCAGGATGGCTTTGCTGTCTTCCAGGGCACGGGCGGTATCGTCAGCGTCGATGGAACGGCGGGCATTCGCGCCAGCGGCCTCCAGTTCACAGTCGATGGCTACGAGATTGCTGGTGGGTCACTGACCCTGACCGAGATCGACGGCGAAGACTTTGCCCAGCTCGATGCCGATGGTGGTGTTTCTGCGACCATTTCAGCGAGCCTTGCGGGCGATGCGCTGATCGACAAGGGCGGGGCAGGAACAATTGTCCTCGCCGGCGACAATTCAGAATACGACGGCAACGCACGTGTCAGCGAAGGGACCTTGCTGATCAACAACGCGTTCGGTGGATCAGTCGAGGTGGGTTCGCTTGGTGGCACCGGTTCGCTTGGCGGCATTGGTGACATCGCGGGAATTGTTACCGTGCGCGATGGCAGCCGTTTGATCGGCAACCAGGGCAACAGTGCGCCCCTCACCATGGGTGAATTGATCCTCGAGGAAGGATCGATCGTCGATGTGACCTTGAATGCTCCGGACGGTAGCCCGGGCCTGTTCCTCGTCAACGGTGATGTCACGCTCGATGGCGGCATTATCGACGTCACCACAGGAACAGGTTTCGGCCGCGGCGTCTATCGCATCATCGACTATACCGGCGAGCGCCTTGGCAACGACGACGGGCTTACTGTTGCTGACGGCACCGGTGGATATGACTACGCGGTCCAGCTCGCTGATGCCGACAAGCAGATCAATCTGGTCGTCGGCTCCAATATCGCGTTCTGGAACGGCTCGGTCGAGAATCCAACCGGAGGGATCACCGGCGGATCAGGGACATGGCGTGCGGATACGCGCACCAATTGGACCAATGCCGACGGCGATCTGGGCCATTCCTGGGAGCAGGATCTTTTTGCCGTCTTCCAGGGCCAGTCCGGCACCGTCACAGTCGATGACGGCCAGGGCGTAATTTCCGTAAGTGGCATGCAGTTCTTCGCCGACGGCTACACGCTTGTCGGCGATGCGATCACCCTTAACGGTGAAGACGGCCAGACCAGCATCCTTGTTGGAGACGGCACTGACGCGGGACGCGATTATACTGCGGTCATCGGTTCCGAACTCAGCGGCGACTCGAGCCTCGTCAAGGGCGATCTGGGCACGCTGATCCTTACAGGTGAGAACACCTATAGCGGCGGCAGCGTAGTCGAAGCGGGCCTACTGGTTCTGGGCAATGGCGGTTCTACCGGCTCGATCGTCGGCGACGTTTCGATCGAGAGCGGTGCAGGCTTTGCCTTCAACCGCTCCGATGAATTCACCTTCGGGGGCGTACTGTCGGGCGCAGGAACTGTCGGCCAGGTTGGATCCGGCACGACGACGCTGAGCAACAACAGCTCAGGGTTCGCCGGAACAGTTGAAGTCCTGAACGGCGGTCTTCACGTCACCGGTGCGCTCGGCGGTCTCATCAACGTCCGCGACGGTGCGCTGCTGGATGGCTCCGGGGCGGTCGGCAATGTGGTCGTCCACGAAGGTGGCACCATTGGTGCTGGGACGTCCGGCACGATCGGAGAGTTCAATGTTGGCAATCTGGCCTTCAACGCTGGATCGAGCTATCTGGTCAACGTCGCCGCCAATGGGGACGGCGACCTGCTGTTGTCCAGCGGCGATGTCGTCATCAATGGCGGTCTCGTCGATGTTCGGGCCGGCAGCGGCAATTATGCCGATCAGACCCGATACACCATTATTACTGCCGAAGACGGCGTGACACGGGCTGGACCCAATGACGGGTTCGATCAGGTCACCTCCGACCTGGCCTTCCTCACACCGAGCCTCGAATACGACGACAACAATGTCTATCTCGTCATGGACCGGAACGATTTCTCGTTCTGCCTGCCCGGATCGACCGCGAACCAGTGCGCAACCGGTGAGGGTGCTGAATCCACCGGACCAGGCAACCCGATTTATGACGCTATCGTTCAGTTGAACGATCCGCAGGCGCGCGATGCATTCGACCAGACTTCGGGCGAACTGCATGCTTCGATCCAGACGGGCTTGCTGGAGAACAGCCGGTTTGTCCGTGACGCGACTGGCAACCGTATTCACAACGCGTTCGGCCAGTCGGCCGCGCCGGGCAAAGTGCTCGTTTACGCTCCGGGAATCGACATCAAGGACCCCACGCCCCGTCCCGTCTGGGTTGACGCGGACAAGGCTGACGGGCTGGCGCTATGGGCTCACGGTTATGGCTCATGGGGAAGCATTGACGGAGACGGCAACGCCGCGTCGATGGATACCCGTATCGGCGGTCTATTTGTCGGTGCGGACGTCCCGGTATTCGGCAACATGCGTCTCGGCGTCGTCGGGGGCTACGGGCAGTCCTCGTTCAGTGTCGATGATCGCAACTCGTCGGGAACCAGCGACAATATCGATCTGGGTATCTATGGCGGCGGCCAGTGGGATCAGCTTGGCATCAGCTTCGGTGTCAACCACACCTGGCACAGCATCGATACCAACCGATCGGTCGCCTTCCCCGGCCTGGTCGATAGTCTTTCGGCCTCCTATGACGCCCGCACGACCCAGATCTATGGCGATGTCGGCTATACGATCGACGTCGGCGGCGTGAGCCTGGAGCCGTTTGCTGGCCTCGCCCACGTGCGTCTCGACCGTGATGGTTTCAATGAAGCTGGGGGTGCTGCTGCGCTCACGGGTTCGAGCAACGTGATTGATGCCACGTTTACCACCCTGGGCGTTCGTCTCGAAAGCACCTTCCAGGTTGGCGAGCTCGATGTCACGGCAAGCGGCATGGCGGGCTGGCGTCACACGCTCGATCAGGTCACCCCCACTAGCACCCACGCTTTTGCGGGCGGGGATGCGTTCACGGTCTCGGGCGTTCCGCTCGGCCAGGATGTCGCAGTGTTCGAAGCGGGCCTCAGCGCCGCGCTCAATGAGAACCTCGATGTCGGGGTGTCCTATTCGGGACAGTTCGGCAGCGGCATTCAAGATCAGGGCCTTCGCGGCAACCTGAGCTGGAAGTTTTGAGATGACACCCAAAGCTTTCCAGCAAACCGCGTCCACCTCAACCAAGACGGGGGACACCAAGGGCTCCGATCCAAACGCGGATCGGGGCGTCCTTTCCACAACCACACTATCCAGTCGGCGCTCCTACCAGCCAAGGGCAATAGTTATGCGTTCTGAAGTGTCGTCAGGCATCAGCCTGCCGGCTCCCCTTTGTGCTCTCCGACACGCCTCTCTCTTTCCAATCGACTTCGCAATGAGGGCACTATGAAAATAAAGACCTATCTTCTCCTATCAACTTCCCTGGCCGCGACGGCTTTCGTCACCGGACCAGCGTTGGCTCAATCCGTGTGGACTGGCGAAAGCTCCTACTGGATAAGTGCTGGCACCATCGACTGCCCGGGGATCAACAATTGTGCTGTAGACGGCAATGCAAACTGGAACACGGGGCAGAACTGGGACGGGGCCGTCCCTGATCTGTCAACGGACGTGTACCTCGGACAGGCCACCAACGGTCCAAGACCTGTACATCATGACACGGTCACGATCACGGATACGATTACTGGCACGGACGCGTCCGCTCGAAGCATCTCGATCGGCTATGCTGGCAATCGTTCAAGCGAAGGGGCGACAGGCGCTGGTGCTTTGCGCGTGGAAGGCGAACTTGTTGTTGATCAAAACATCAATGTGGGTGTGACTGGTACGGGCACCTACGACAATTTGGACACAACGACGATCACCAGCGGCAATCTGGTCGTTGGAAGTCAGTTCGCCACCGGAACGGCCAACAACCACGCAGGCGGAAACATCACACTCGAAAGCGGCTCGGTCGTGGTTGCCAACGGCGTCTTCGACAACGATGGCACGCTTCAGATTGAGAGCGGCAGCCTGATCATAGGTGAAGACGGGGCGTCGCGCTTTCTGGGGGATCTCAATTCCACTTTGGGATCAATCGGTCGAGACCTTGTTGTCGGTAAATCAGCCGATGGCGAGATGATTTCCGACACCGATATAATCGTGCGCAACAACACCACTATCGGCGCTGAGTCCGGGGTCGAGGGGAAACTGACCCTTGGGGAAGGAGCCGATCTCACCACCGATGGCACCCTGACTGTTGGTGATCACGGCGATGCAATCTTCACGATTGGCCGCCCTGGAGATGCAGCAAGCACGGTTACCACTGGCGATAAGGTGGTCATCGGCAACGAAAGTGGCAGTGAAGGCCGTGTAGATGTCGTCAACGGCTCGATGGTCAACGACTGGACCTTGACGGTCGGTAACGAGGGTGCGGGGGCGCTGAATGTCGCCGAAGGTAGCTCGGTCACGACGGAACGCGTGGTCAAGCTCGGGGTGGAATCGGGCAGCCTGGGCATCATCATCAGCTCTGGTACTGTCGGGAACGACAGGGGGCTCATCATCGGAGATGAAGGCACGGGTGCCTTCTATACGCAGGGCCAGAACGCCTCAACCACAACGGTTGGTGATGTCACGCTTGGCCAGGAGCGGGGTGGCCTCGGGCTGGTCGTTGTTGACGATCGCGGCTCGATGCAAAACACTGGCCGTTTCGATGTTGGCCATGAGGGCGAAGGCTACCTTCTCGTTACCGATGGCGGCTCTCTCAGCAATGGCGCGGGCACAATAGCGCGCAGAGAAGATTCGCGCGGTTTTGCAGTCGTGACCGACGCGGGCAGCGTCTGGGAGAGCGAATCCCTTACGGTGGGCGAGGCCAACGATACCCTTGGCGTGCTTGTCATCAATGACGGCGGCACGGTCAGAATTGGGGACGGCGAGGGCACCCTTGTCATCGCAGCCCAGGAAGGTTCCGAAGGCATTCTCAATATCGGCGCGTTTTCGCATGATCCTGATACCGGATATGGATTTGATCCTTACGTTGAGGATCTGATTGACGGCGAGAACTACAATGGGGACGCCCGTGCCGCCGGCTTCCTCGACGCCCAGTTCGTCGAGTTCGGCGAGGGGAACGGCACCGTCAATTTCAAGACCACTTCGACGTGGTTCAACGACTACCACTTCCAGGCCGGTTTCGTCGGCGAGGGAACCGTCAATCACCTTGCTGGCTTTACCGTCCTTGACGGTGATTCCAGTGATTTCACGGGGACCGTCAACGTCGTCGACGGAACGCTTGTCGCCAACAACGTCCTGGCCGGCGACGTGAATGTCGGATCCAGTGGCGTCCTCTCTATCGGTCACGGCGGCACGACGGGCGATGTCGTCAATGATATTGCCAATGCGGGCCGGGTTTTCTTCAACCGTTCCGACGCCTATGAGTTCGATAGCATCATCAGCGGAACCGGCGATGTCGCTCAAATTGGTTCAGGTACGACCATCATCACGGCCGACCAGGCCTATGAAGGCCAGACCCGGATCTGGAACGGCACGCTGCAGCTCGGAAACGGCGGGACTGTCGGCTCCATAGACGAAACGTCCGATGTCCACGTTGGACGTTGGGGTACGCTGGCCTTCAACCGGTCGGATGTGGTCCTGTTCGACCGCGAGATCACCGGCAGGGGGACGGTTAATCAGATCGGCTCCGGCGTTACGGTTCTCACCGTCGATAGCGATAATTTCAACGGACATGCAAACGTCCGCAATGGTGTTCTCGCGCTCGCCGATGTCAACTTCGGGGGCAGCGTCGATATCGAGGACGGAGCTGCGCTGATCGGATACGGCAGTGTGGATGACACCACTGTCGAAAACGGGGGTGTGATTTCTCCGGGCGCGTTTGCAAATCTGGGCGAATTGACGATTACGGACGACTTCCATCAGGAAGAGGGGTCGACCTATTTCGCCAAGCTCCATACCGATGGCCTGTCGGATCATCTTGCGGTCCTCGACGATGCAAGGATTGACGAGGGCGCACAGCTTCGCGTCGCAACTGTCGGTGGTGGCCGCCACGAGCTCGAACATCGCTATACGGTCCTCACCGCTCAGGATGATCTGGAGGGTCAGTATGATCTCGTGGGGGATTTGGATGTCTCGACATTCTATCGTCTCACCGACAACTACGACTATGATGCTGGCGAGGTCTATGTGGACGTCGCCCAGCACCGCCTCTTCAATGAGGCAGCGCTGACGGCAAACCAGACGGCCGCCGCAGGTGCAGCCCAGGAACTCAAGGCAGAACGCTCGATCGAGGGCACTCCAACCAACGAGTTGTTCCGGGCGATTGCCTATCTTCCCACCGATGAACTGGCACAGTTCGCCTTCGACCAGATATCGGGCGAGATCTATGCCTCGACGACCGTCGGGCTGATCGAGCAGAGCCGGTTCGTGCGTGACGCCACCGGTCAGCGCATCCGTGATGCGTTCGGCGGTGTTGGAGCGGCAAACAATGTCGATGACAGTGAAGGGCTTTCGATCTGGGCCGATGGCTTTGGATCGTGGAGCACGATTGACAGCGACGGGAATGCCGGCACCTTCAGCCACAACACGGGCGGCATCTTCATTGGCGCGGATGTTCCGCTGACCGATATCTTCCGTATCGGTGTCCTGGGTGGTTACAGCCATTCGAGCTTTGGTGCTGAAGGGCGCGGCTCGAGCGCTTCGAGCGACAACTACGATCTGGGCATTTATGGCGGCGGACAGATTGACAATTTCGGCTTCCGTTTGGGTGCGAACCACACCTGGCACAGCATCTCGACGGATCGGAATGTCAATTTCCCCGGCTTCAGCGATAGCCTGAGTGCAGACTACAATGCTCGCACGACCCAGGTTTACGGCGACATCGGCTATACGATCGATCTGGGCGGGGTCAGCTTCGAACCCTTCGCCGGCCTGGCGTATGTCAATGTCGATCGGGACGGCTATGGCGAGAGTGGCGGCGTCGCTGCGCTCTCGGGCTCGTCTGATGTTGTCGATGCCACCTTTGCGACATTGGGTCTGCGTGGATCCGCGCTCCTGAGCGCAGGGGAGATGCCCATAACGGCAACAGGCATGGTCGGATGGCGTCACGCGTTCGAAGAGATCACGCCAACGGCAACCCATTCGTTCGCCGGGGGGAGCCCCTTCACCGTTGCCGGCATTCCGCTCGCCCAGGACGTTGCCGTGATCGAAGCTGGTCTTGAAGCCCAGTTGAGCACGGACCTGACGCTTGGCGTTTCCTATTCCGGGCAGTTCGGAAGCGGCATCAGCGATCACGGTCTGCGCGGCAATCTGAACTGGAAGTTCTGACCTCCGATACGAACTGGTCAGGGGCGATCTGCTCGCCCCTGACCGACCCACGCTGGACTTCCTGACGGTTCGTTCCGTCTCAGAGTGAAAAGACAAATCCATGGCCGCGATAGAGACCGCAACAAGACGCGATACCCGTCCTACCACCAGCAGCGCGGCCGACGGACTCACTTCGTTTCTCAACGGCCCGGCCCTCAATAGTTCGGCCAAGCCGGATGCGACCACTGCGCGCGGGACGACTGGTTTGAAACAGTCCCCTGCACCTGCACCAGTTTCACCACCACCAACCCAACAGCGCGCGAACAACAAGATTGTGCCGGCGTGGAAGGCTGGCGATCCGTGTTCGGGCAACCGCTCTTACGTCGACATGGCCGCGCAGATCACCGCCGCCTATGTTGCCAACCATACGGTCTCGACTGCGGGCACAACCAAATTCATCGCCGAAATTCATCAGGCCTTGGTGGCGCTGCCCGAATCATCAGAACCCGCGCCCACGCGGCGCCGTACATGGCCATGGGTTCTTGTCGGCGCAACTGCCCTGCTGGCGTTCACCACGATAATTGCCGGCTTAGGCACCGGCATTATTCCCCAGTCCGGCTCCGATCCAATGCCTGTTGGCGCCACCGCCATGCCAATTGAGAGTGTTGCTGTACCAGAAGAAGGATCGGCGAGCCCGTCTACCAGCGCGCTGGCTTCTGCGCCGGCGCAGGTACTCAATACACCCGAACAGATTCCCCTCGATCCGCTTACATCGGCCCAATTCAATGATTGGGAGGTGCTTTGCGCGGAGATGGCAGGAACCCACTGCCAACTGAGCCAGCGCTCTCCGTCAGGTTCTGCTGAAAATCAGGCGAGGATCTCTCTGGAAGCGGGCGACCAGGCCGGCACGCTGTCGGGTTCGCTCACTCTGCCGTTCAACGTCCCTCTCGATAGCCGCATCACGTTGCAGACCGGGGCAGGGGCGATTGACGGTCCAATGCATTTTTCGACCTGCAACCCCCAGGGCTGCGTCCTGCCGATCAGTTTTGGTGGGGATCAGGTCGAGGCTCTCAGCCGGGGCATTCTTCTTCAGGCCAATGCGACTTCGGAAGACGATCGCACGGTGAGCTTCCTCTTTTCGCTTGAGGGCTTCACCGCTGCCTACCAGCACATTCTCACATCGCGGGAAGAGGGAAGGGGCAACTAAGGATGCAGTGGAATCCTCAATCAAACAAGAAATGGAAATCCGGTCAGAGGGAAGCTGAATGTCGCCAGCTGCAGCGGACAGTCGACGTGGCATTTGGAAAAATTCACCGGACACTTTGGTCGGCGGCGAAACAATAATCATGCCCCTGTTGGGGAATCGAGAGGCAATTAAATTGTTTATATATCGGGGCAACAATACGAGAAATCCCGGAAATGTACTGCGTACCAGGACTGTTGTAGCGGGAATTATTCTTCTGGGTGGGCCCGCACAGGCAGAAACCTTTAGCCATTATCCCATCAGTATGCATCCGGGCGATTGGACTATTGATCGATCGGCACCCAGTACGTTCACGCTTGCCGACCAGTTTGAGGGGCGGTTTGACGTTCTGAAGCTGGGCATCGATCCAAGCAGCCAGCCTCCGACTTCCTTCTACCAGTGGCAGGGATACCAGCAGCGGACAGCCGTGCCTGCTGGCAATTCCTTCATCGGCGGTGATATCTGGATCGACCCGAATTGGCAGAGTGGCGATGCGAGCGACTATGTTCGCACTGGCATGTGGGGCAGTGCATTGCCCGAGGCGACGGTTGACGGCGGCGCCTATGTCGATAGCCAGGCGATCTTCCCGATCATCCAGTTTACCAATCAAGATGGTATCGGCCGCTTGGAGGTGTGGGACACCACGGCATCCTCTGGATTTGTCGACCTTCCCGAGACAGCATCCCTCATTGACTATGGGGGTTGGAACTCAATTTCCATGAGTCTCATCGAAGATGAGAACAAGGTCGAGTATTACCTGAACAATAAATTGTTTTATACTTGGAACGCCCCAGCGGCGGCGGATGGTAGTCTTCCAGAGCAGTTCTGGGCTATGTATCTGACCGCCCGGAACAACGGCGTGACAAGCTTCGACTCTCACTGGTCGAACCTCCTATCAGGTCTCATTATCGCTGACGGGGAAATGATCGGCGATATGGACGGAGACATCGTCACCAGTCCTGGTACCGCGATTTCCGTTACCGATGGCGCCACCATTGGCGGGTCGATCTCAGGTCAGGGAAGTGCTGACGCACCCGGGATCATCGGCTTTGCCGGATCGGCGGCAATTGGTGGCAGCGTTCTGGGAGATAACACGTCGATTAGCTTCAGCTCCGAGCCGGGCGCTGTGACAACAATTGCGGGCAATGTGCAGCTTGAGGGCGCCTCGATCACGTCTGGCGGAACCGTCGAAACACCGATCACTGTTCTTGGCAGTGTCGCCGTTGGCGATGCCTCCATACTCGGAGGCAATTGGGCGATCACCGGTAACGTCGAGAGCAGGGGGACAATCAGCCCCGGCAATTCGATCGGTTTCATCTCGGTCAATGGGGATGTGACGCTGGCAGCCGATTCTATCCTGGCTATGGAAGTTGACCTGAACGGGAATGCCGACCGCATCGCGATTGCTGGGGTTGCTAATCTAGCCGGCGGCGTGAATGTCAGCGCCATTGATGGTTATCTGATCAATCACCGCTACACGATCCTCACAGCCGAGGAGGGGTTTGCCGGCACCCGGTTCGATCACTCCCGCATCCGCTGGAACAATGAACGCGATTATGCCTTTCTTGCGCCAAAGCTTACATACGATGCCGAAACCGTCTATCTGAGCATCGATCGGAATGATGTCGCCTTTTCCTCGGCTGCAAAGACCCCCAACCAGGCTGCCGCGGCAGGTGCACTCGATGGACTGACGTTCGGCAACAGCCTATATGACGCTGCGGTTACGCTGACGGCCCCGTCTGCATCGGCGGCATTCGATCAGCTAACCGGAGAACTCCACGCAACCGCCAAAACCGCCCTCATTGAAGGCAGCGGATTCGTGCGCGAAGCGACGAGCCGTCAGCTGCGCCTCAGCGATGGCGGGTCGACCCCGTCTGTTTGGACACTGGGCTATGGTTCATGGGCATCCTTCGGCAGCGAAGGTAACGCATCAGGGTTCGAGCACAATTCAGGCGGCGCTTTCATCGGCGCAGACACATTGGTGTTCGATAGTTTCCGCCTTGGCGTCGTCGGTGGCTATGGTCAATCCAGCTTCAGCCTTGAAGATCAAAGCAGCAGTGGCTCTGCGGAGACCTACAGCCTCGGCCTCTATGGCGGCGGGCAATGGGATCAGCTTGGCCTTCGGGTAGGCGTAGATCACGCCTGGCACAATCTATCCGTCAATCGTGGCGTACAGTTCCCCGGTTTTCAGGATGCGCTTGATGCCGACTATCGTGCCAGCACGACGCAGGTCTATGGCGATATCGGATATAGCGTCGAACTCGGCGGCGCTACTCTCGAACCATTCGCGGGTCTTGCCCACATCAATCATACCACAGATGGCTATTCCGAGCGGGGAGGCGACGCCGCACTTTTGAGTGTCGGTGACACGCTCGATGCAACCTTTGCCACTCTCGGACTGCGCGGCGCCACGACCTTCAGTGTAGGGGAGATGGCCGTTACAGCCAACGGCATGGTGGGCTGGCGCCACAGCATCAACCAGGCCGATCCGACGGCTACACATGCATTTGCCGGAAGTGCTCCTTTCACAGTGACGGGCAGACCCCTCGCGCGCGATGTCGCAATTGTCGAGGCCGGTCTCTCCGCTGACCTCCACACCAATCTCACGCTTGGCATCTCCTATTCCGGCCAGTTTGGCAGCGGGGTTGAGGAGCAGGGCCTGCGTGGCCAACTGAACTGGAAATTCTAACAATGCCTAATACCAACCATTCCGCTCAGCGACCGCTTTCGTCGGATGCGGCGCCGGGGCTGCCGCTCTGGTATCGCAAACCGGTTGTGTTGCGTTTCGAGGAACACAAAGACAAGGCCCTTGCACCCCAGACACACTATCGCTTCGCTGCATCCTCCAATGCCGTGCCGATTTCCGTCGGCGAATTCATGCCGGCGATCCGGAACTACCCGATCGTTTTTGCTGAAGGTTCACTCGCCCCGGTCGCGATCCTGGGACTGAAACAGGCAGAGAATCTGTTCATCGAACCGAACGGGGTATGGCGAGAGGGAGCATATGTGCCGGCCTATCTTCGCCGCTATCCGTTCATTCTCACACAGGCAGGCGGAACCAATAATCGCGCGCTGACCATTGACGAGAGCAGTGATCGGTTCGTCGACGTAGCCGAGTCCGATTCCCAGGGGCGCCTCTTTACCGAGGATGGCACTGCCACTCCGATGGCAAAAGACATTCTCAAATTCTGCGAAGCCTACCATCAGCAGCATCTGGCGAGTGAAGCATTCGTTGCCGCGATCCAGGAAGCCGATTTGCTGGTCGCCAAGAATGCCGACATGACATTCCGGGACAAAAGCACCTACCAGCTTCGCGGTTTCAAGATCATCGATCCGGAGCGTTTTCGAGCACTGCCGCCGGCGCTGGTCGCTGACTGGCATGGCAAAGGATGGCTCAACGCCATCGCGCTGCACCTCGCTTCCCAACAAAACTGGCAGCTGCTCCTGGCGGCCCATCACTCCAAATCTGAGGAAACCCCATGACGCGACCGATCAAATATTTCGTTTACGCGGGGGCGGCCGCAGTCGGTGCAATTGCTGCTGCCATCATGGTTCCGGGGCTCGTAGCAGAAACGAATGGTCAGTCTCCGAATCTTCTTGTGTCTCCAGCTCAGGCCGAGACCCTTCAGGTCGCCCAGGCCGATATTGCTTCCCCTTCATCTGCTCCGACCTTTCCAGGCGGCGCGACCTCGGTTCAGGAAAGTTACAGCGACTGGCAGGTGAGCTGCGCCATCAGCGGCGAAGCAAAGGTGTGCAGCATGATCCAGCAGCAGACCAACCGTGAAACGGGGCAACGCGTGCTTGCCATCGAATTGCGGAAGACCGAGGCGGGAATGGGGGGCGCGCTTATGCTGCCTTTTGGAATCCTGCTCGAGAGCGGGGTCACCCTACAAATCGACGGCGGCGCTGCCGGAGACAATCTGCGTTTCAGGACGTGCGTCCCCAATGGGTGTCTGGTTCCTCTCGATTTCGGGTCCGAGTTCGTGAGCGCCCTGGTCCGGGGCGGTCAGCTCAATATCGCAACCGTGGCCGAAGGCGGCAACGACATCACCTTCTCAGTCTCTTTGCGTGGTTTCAGCGCGGCGAGCAGCCGGATCGCTGAGCTCGTGAACTGAGGGGGCAGCACAAGGCCAGGCTGGTAACAGCCGGCCATGTGCCACAGGCGTCGCCGGACCGCTACCCCAAGGCCTCCGGCGAAATACGCGATCTACAATGATCGCGTGCTGCAGCACCGCAACTGCAGCAACCGGCGCAGATGACCCTCGTCCTGCGTTGGTTGGGCCGCCGGCTCCGCCGCCGGCGGCCCCTTCCCGGGGGTGCATGGGTGTCATGAGTGCAAGACAACGAATATTTGGATGGTCCACATGGCAGATGATACCTCGACGCGCTTACTGGAACTGACAGCACAAGTCGTTGTCGGCTATGTGAGCAATAATGCCCTACCGCCAAGAGAGATCGCTCAGCTTATAGCCGACACGCATTCGGCGCTGACGCTACTGACTTCAGCTCACGTGAAGCAGAGCCCGGCAAGAGCTCTCACCCCAGCAGTCCCGATCCGCAAGTCCATTACCAAAGACGCGATCATCTGCCTTGAAGATGGCAAGCCCTTCCGCTCGCTCAAGCGCCATTTGCGAACCGCATATGGCCTGAGCGCGGAACAATATCGGGAAAAATGGGGACTTCCGGCCGACTACCCAATGGTTGCGCCAAACTATTCAGCGAAGCGATCCGCCCTGGCCAAGGCCAGCGGATTGGGTCGGACGCCAAGGGGTCAGATTTCCTCCACGCCGCTGCGCGAGCCGGCGCGGAAAGGGGTCCATCGCAATTGAAACGAGGAGGGGGCCAATAAACCACTTAGCTTCCGGCAGCCGGTCGAACCACCCGGAGGCCGATAATCCGGCACGCGCGAAGCGGCCGGACAATCCAACCAATAACTACTGAGGCAATAACATGAAGACTTACATTTCAGGAGCGGCCCTTGCCGCGATCAGCCTGCTCGCTTTGTCGGGAACGGCGTTTGCGCAGTCGAATGAAAGCGCTGGTGATTTCCAGGTCACGCTTACTGTCGAAAACTCCTGCACCGCATCGGTGGACGATCTGGATTTTGGCAGCATCGGCGACTTCGACGCAAATGTCGATGCGGCAGCGGACATTACCGTCACATGCACCGGCGAGACGCCATTTCAGATCGGGCTCGACAATGGCGAAAACCATACGGGAACCACCCGCGCGATGCTGATTACCGGAGGCGGAACCGAAACCGTCGAGTATGGCCTCTTTTCTGATGAAGCACGAACTACGGCCTGGGGCAATACACTGGGAGATGACACACACGGGGGCACCGGGACAGCCGGGGCTCAGACTGTGATCCTTTACGGACGGGTGCCCTCCGGACAGACGGCCGTCGTCGGCAGCTTTAGCGATACGGTTGTCGCGACGCTTTGGTATGGCACCGGCATCCCCGACGACGACTAAGGGGGAGACCTGAGATGAAGCGGTTTTTGTTGGCCATTCTGGCCGTCGTGTCCCTCACCATGCCAGCAAACAGCGCAACCCTGAGGGTTGCCCCGGTCTCGCTGGAGGTAACGAACGGGGCTGTAGCTTCGACGGTCCGCATCTGGAATGACGACCGGGAGCCGCTTCACGTTCAGGTCCGGATCTTCCGCTCCATCGAGCGAGGCGGACAGACGGTGCTCGAGCCGACCCAGGACGTGGTGGCCAGTCCGCCGATCACGTCCCTGCAGCCTGGTAGCGAGAACATCATTCGCGTCGTCCGGGTCAGCAGTCAGCCGCTGCAGGGCAGGGAGACCTACCGGCTGATCATCGACGAGTTGCCCGATCCGTCAGCCCAAAAGGCTGGAACCGTCAGCATTCTGGTCCGCCATGCGATTCCAGTCACGTTCCAATAGTACTGCCGTCGCGGCGGTCGGGCTCGTCCTGGCCGTCGCGGCGGGAGGCACGGCAGTCACCTCGGCCTTGGGGCAGCCGGTCGATCTATCGGTGCTCGATCTGCCGCCGCGGGCAATTTCGTCGGCCGTGGTGCAGGCATCCGGGGACTTCCAGCTTAAGGTGTTCGTCAACGGCGATACGCGCAGCCTCATCGCGGCGGTGCACGTCGAAGAGGACGGATCGCTTTCGATGGATTCGACGCAACTCTACAATGTCGGCATCCTGCCTGCATCGAGCGCGCGTCAACCCAATGGACGGATTAACCTTGGGCGTCTGCCGGGAGTAGAGTACCTTTATGACGCGCCAGCGCAGGAGCTTCATTTCACCGCCGCCGAAGAGATGCGGGCGCCGTTATTGCTCTCGGCCGGCTCCGGCTCGAAACCCCTCGACCTGTCCGATCCACGCAATAAGGTCAGCACCGGCTTCGGCGGGCTGATCAACTACGCGCTTCATGCCAGTTCGCTCTATGAGGTAGAGGCGTCTCAGTTCTATTCCAGCGGCGTGACGGGGACGCTGGAGGGGCGGCTCTTCAGCCCGGTGGGCGTCTTCGAAAACTCGGTACGCTTTCTGAACGACGATTTTCGGCGGCTCAACACAAGTTTCACCTGGTCCGAGCCAAGTTCGATGCACACCGTCCGCGCGGGCGATCTGATCACCAGCGGTCTGAGCTGGACGCGGCCGACCCGGCTCGCGGGTATCCAGTTCCAGAAGAATTTTGCCCTGCGCCCCGGGCTCGTCACCATGCCTGTTCCCGGCTTTGCCGGAAGTGCGGCGGTACCCTCGACCGTCGATGTCTTTCTCAACAATGCCCGCCGATTCTCGACCGATGTGGCAAGCGGGCCGTTTGAGGTCGCCGATATGCCTGTGGTCACGGGCCCCGGCACCGCGCAGGTGATGGTCCGTGACGAGTTCGGCAACGAGCATGTCACCGAGTCGAGCTATTTCGTGTCGGATCGGCTGTTGCGGCCAGGCCTGCTCGATTACTCGTTCGAGCTCGGCTTTCCGCGCACCGGTTTCGGCACCGCCTTCGATCAATATGACGAACGGCTGTTTGCCGCGACCAGCGTCCGCTACGGTATATCGGACTGGCTGACCTGGGAGGGGCACGCAGAAGGTGGCGAAAACCTTCTCAATGGTGGCATGTCGTTCGTTTCCGGGCTGGGCTCCTGGGGTGTTGGCTCGCTTGCCGTAGCCGGTAGCCGCAGCGGCGATGATGAAGGTGCCCAGCTTACGGCCGGCCTTGAGCTTGCGCTTGGCGATGTGCGCCTGCAAGGCAGGCTGCAGCAAAGCTTCGGGACCTATCACGACATCGCCTCGGTCACTCTTGAGGAGCAGCGCAAAGCGAACGGCATGCCGTCGAACTGGGGGGCGCCGACGCGCTCGCTTGCGCAGGTTTCCGCCTCGATGCCTGTGTTGGATTTCGGATCGCTCAATCTCAGCTACACCCATCGTGAGGACATCTGGGGTGAGCAGGACCGGCTGCTTGGGGTGTCCTACGCTCAGCCCTTTTCTAGCGGCACATTCTCCGCATCGGCCTTTTCCGATGTGGAGCGAGACAATTGGGGGCTGTTTGCAAGCTTCTCGATCCCGATCGGGGAAAACCGGCGGGCGAGCACGTCAACCCGGTCCACCGATGATGGCGTCGGGATCCTCGCCAGTGTCAGCCAGTCACCCGATGCCGATAATGGCGAGTTTGGCTGGCAGGTTCAGTATGAGCAGCGCGAGGAGCCGCGCGTGTCGGCACGCGGTACGCTCGATACCGATATCGCCAGCTTTGGCGGCTCCCTGCGCGGGTCCCAGGACGCCGTATCCGGCTCGGCCAGCGTGTCTGGGGCGATCGTTGCGGCGGGGGGTGGGCTCTTTCTTTCGCAGCGGATCGATGACGCGTTCGCTATCGTCGACGCAGGCGCGGCGGGTGTGGAGGTGTTCTATGAGAACCGGCCCGCGGGCTTTACCGGCTCGAACGGCCTGTTCCTCGTCCCGGACCTGCGCTCCTACGAACGCAACCGGGTGGGTATCGACCCGGCGAATATGCCGCTTGATGCGGTTGTGAGCAGTTCGCGTCAAACGGTTATTCCCGCCGATCGAACCGGCGTGGTGGTGACCTTCGCCGATGCGTCTTCGAACAATGCCCTGGTGACGTTCCGGGACGCCGAAGGCGCCTTCGTCGAGGTTGGTTCGCTGCTGACGCTGGCCGGCGGTCCCGACCCTTTCATTGTCGGCTATGACGGCCAGGCCTTCCTGACTGGTCTCGGCGAACGCAACCGGGTCTCGATCCAGCAGCCCTCCGGGCATGGCTGCGAGGCCGACTTCACCTTTACCGCCAGTGCCGGAGACCAGGTCACCCTGCTCGACGCGGTCTGCCTACCCGGCCGGGGAGATGCTTCATGACAAGACTTATGGCCATCCTGGCGCTCGCTCTATCCGGTTTGCTCATGCCCAATGTGGCTATGGCGGCTAACTGCGAAATCTCCGGCGTCACACCGCTCGAGTTTTTGGCTGTCGATACACTGGGAGGTGGGAAGAACACTACTGCGGACATCAGCATAACGTGTAGCGAGGTCAACGACGAGCAGGTTACGATGTGTATCGCACTCGGGGATGCAAGCAGCCAAACGGATGGTCCATCTCACATTCTAAGCTCTGGTGGCTCGCAACTGCTGTTCGGGCTCTATACCAATGAGACCGGCGGGACACGTTGGGGCAGCGATGCCAAGCCGGAAACGGGGTCGCCCTATCTGTTCAGATCGAGCGCCAACGACGGTGGTCTTGCGGCAGAAGTACGGGTCTATGGGATCGTCCCGGGCGGGCAGGCCATGGCCGCAACTGGTGGCTATTCCAGCAGCGTTCCGGTGTCTGTTTCCTACCTGGAAGGCAACCTCGCAGACTGCGCCAGCCTGTCGGGTGCGCCGTCGGTTACGTCAGCGCTGTCCGTTACCGCCCAAGTAGAACCCAACTGCCTCATCGAAGCCGATGATATCAACTTCGGAACAGTGGGCATTATCGACGCACCGCTGACCGCGCAGGGCGGGCTCGACGTCACCTGTACACCGGGAGCGGCGTACACGATCTCGATGGGCCAGGGGAACCATTACCAGGACGGAAGCCGGCATATGAGTTCGGGAACCGGGATGATCTCCTATGGCCTGTTCCACGATGAGGCAGGGGGCATCTCCTGGGACACGCCATTCGAGGAGACTGCGACGGGCAATGACGACCAGCCCGTCTGGGGCCGCGTTCTGCCGCAACCGGCAAGCCCCGGCGACTACTCCGACACAGTCACAGTCACGATCAATTATCAGTAGGGCGGCCTTCACTGCCGGTGGTCAGTTTATCCATGAAATCTTCCATCATTTCGCTTCTCACCCTCGCCCTCTCGCTCGCTCTTGCCGGCTGCACAACCACCACGACGCTGCCCTTGTCAGCATATTATGCCGCGATCATCGATGAGGGACATCCGGTCGAGGCTGTCGCGGCCGAGGATCTCGATATTCGCAATCTGCGGCAGGCTGTGCCGTACAGGACCGAACTCGAACCCGGCACGATCGTCGTCGATACGGGCAAGCGGTTCCTCTATCTCGTCAGGGGAGATGGGACGGCGCTGCGCTATGGCATCGGCGTGGGGCGCGAAGGCATGGAGTTCACGGGAACGGCGGTCGTCGGTGACAAGCGCCGCTGGCCAAATTGGACCCCTACGCCCAGTATGCTGGCGCGCGAGCCGGAGCGGTATGCGCAATACGCCGGCGGCGTTCCCGGCGGGCCAGCCAATCCGCTGGGTGCTCGTGCCCTCTATCTGTATCAGAACGGCAGGGACACGCTGTTCCGCATCCACGGGACAACAGAGCCTTGGAGTATCGGGAAGGCCTCGTCGTCGGGCTGTATCCGCATGATCAATCAGGATGTCATCGACCTTTATGAACGGGTCGAGCCTGGCGCCAAAGTCGTGGTCATCCAAGGTTAGATCGACACCCGAAATGATCAGCTGCCACTGATGGATCAGCTTCCATCGGTGCGAATTCCTTGCGGCCTACAGAACTATTTCCTACTCGAACGGTTACTGTGATGACTGATGAAATTGAAGAAACCTCACTTCTCGATGTGCTCGTTTTCTTCGCAGAGAACTGGCTGCTTCTCATCTTGATGCCAGCTGTGGTTGCGGTCAGCACCTATATATGGGCGGGTACTCTGCCGCCAACGTACAACGCTATGGTTTCCATCAGTGTTCCTGACATGGACGTTGAAAGTGCCCCGCCTAGCCGGTCGCGCCTGCTGCTTTGGTGTCGAGCACCACGGGCTCGGGGATCGACCATGGCGTCATCCCGACAGTGGGCGCCGTCGCAGCCATCCCCTCAAACGGTACGAATTCCCCTTCAAAGCCCACGCGATCTGCGATCAGTCTGCCGATTTCGGCCGCAGTCGGCGCTGTTGGATCGGCGATATTCAAGATCTGCGTCGTTGGGGCCTCCAGCACATGCGCGCAAAGCGCACCAATGTTCTCGACCGCTGAGGTATGCAGGCGGCTGTGCCCCGCATGTGCCAGGGGAATGTGGCTGCGCCCATCGATCATGCGCTTAACGAACCACCATTCGCGCGGGTGGGTCGACCACAAGCCATGCACCGCTGCGGGCCGCAGGATGCACACGGGCCGCTGAGAGTAGTCCAGCAGTTGCCGCTCCATGGAGACCTTCTGCTGCGAGTAGGTCTTGGAGCCGGGAGGAACGGTGCGTTGGCTTTCCCCGACAGGGCCGTTAAAGACCGGAAAGCCGGTTTCGGCAGCCTCATCGAGCGTTCGCCCCTGATCATCGCAATAGATGCTGGCGGACGATATGACGACAAAGGCGCCGACATCATTCTCGATTTCGAGCAACTGCCGGGCATGGGCTTTGGTGAAGGCGATCGTGTCCACTACGGCATCGACCCCGCCTGCCACAGCCCGGCGCAATGCCCCCCGCTTGTCCCTGTCCAGTTCGACGAAAGATGCTCCTCGTCGGGTGAGGTCGACGGGAAGCGGTCGTTGGCCTCGACCGGCAAGCATGACCTGCCATCCCCGGCCAAGGAGGTCCCCGGCGATCGCGCGGCCGATCTGCCCGGTGCCGCCGATAATCAGTGCTCGACGCATGAATGGTTCTGACGTGCAGCCAGCTCCTCAAAAAGCTTGAAATGACGATACGATAAAGATACGTATCTGTAACGTAACAGATCAAACTCATATTGCAAGGTGACCCGTAATGAATACTCCCGCGAGCGGCGGACGGCCGCGCAGCCGGGACGTGGACAACGCGATCCTGCAGGCGGCGCTGGAGCTGTTTATCGAAGCCGGATATGACGGCACGAGCATCGAAGCAGTTGCGGACCGGGCGAAGACGACACGACCGGCTGTCTACCGGCGATACGCTAGCAAAGACGAACTGCTCCTGGCAGCGCTGGAGCATCATCAGAAGGCGACCGAGACGGGACTGGCCCACGACGAGCAGCAGACGCTGATGTCATTGCTCGAATTCTGGACAGGCCCCGAAGTGGCTCGCAATCTCACCGAGGAGCGTCATTGGAAGCTGATGGCGCACCTTATTGGCGCGGTCCCGCAGCGCCCTGAGTTTTTTGAACAATACAGAAGGGCGACCATGGAGCCCCGGCGGGAATGGAACAACGACGTTCTTCGCAAGGCCCAGGATGAGGGATTGCTCGACAAGAAAATTGATCCGGACATTCTGCAGGACATGTTCAACGGAGCAATTCTGATGCAGCTGCTTGGCACCAGTCAGCAGCCCACTGCGCAGGAAATGCAGGCCTACATCAAACGTCTGGCCGTTCAACTTGGACTGCCAGAAATACAGCGTACTGGCTCTTGATGACGATGCCGAGGGTATGGGGTGGACTGCGGGTTGATCTTCTGCCGTTGAGCAGAGCCGAACCTGGCGGACGGCTTTGAAGTTCGGCGAAGGTTAGACCATGCGCAGACTGGCTTCCAGACGCTCGGAAGGTGGCGATGAACCCCGATGATGGAATCGACCTTTGAGGACACGCCCATGGCAACCAGAACCCGCCTGAACGTCTACTTCGATCCCGAACTGCTCAAGCAGGTCAGGGCGCTCTCCCTGCGCCGGAAGGTCTCCCAATCCACCATCGTCGAGGCGGCCGTCGCGTCCTTTCTGTCCGGTGACAGCACCGACCGGCTGGAGGCCGCCATGTCGCGGCGCATGGACCGGCTCGGCCGCCAGATCGACACGCTGGACGAGGAAGTCTCCATCCTGGGCGAGACGGTATCCCTGTTCATCCGCTTCTGGCTCGCGGTGACGCCACCCTTGCCAGAAGGCGAGCAGTCCGCCGCACGCGCCAAGGGCGCGGAGCGCTTCGAGGGATTCATGCACACCCTCGGCAAGCGCCTTGCGACCGGCGACAGGTTTCTCAGGGAACTGTCGCGTGACATGCCGCCCGAGTCCCCAGCCGATCCGATGGACGGGGAATCGGCTACGATGACGGCTGATCCCTTGAATAACCCATCGTGATAGGTTAATTGTTATCATGGTCACGATCTACCGCGCGCATGGCCTGCGCGTCGTCATCTTCACCGACGACCACGAGCCGGCCCATGTGCATGTGTTCGGCGACGGCCACGCCAAGATCAACCTGATCGGCCGCGATGGTGGGCCGGAATTGGTCTGGGCGGAGGGCGTGAAGCGCAACGAGGTGCGCCGCGCGATGCAAATCGTGACCGAGGAACAGGCCGCCTTCCTGGCGCGATGGAGAGAGATACATGGCTGACGTGACCGACGCCGCGATCGACGCCGCCCTTGAGCGCGGTCGGGCCGCACGCGCGAGCGAGCCGCGCGCGGCTGCCGCGCGCTATGATCGGGCTTCAGGCCGCGTCATCGTCGATCTTGAGAACGGCTGCACCTTCGCCTTTCCGCCGCGTCTGGCGCAGGGGTTTGAAGGCGCATCCGACGACCAGCTCGCCGCCGTCGAAATCCTCGGGCAAGGCTACGGCCTGCATTGGGAAGACCTGGACGTCGATTTGTCCCTGCCGGGCCTTATGGCGGGCATCTTCGGCACGAAGGCATGGATGGCCCGCCGCGCCGGGCAGGCCACCTCGGCGGCCAAGGCGGCCGCTGCCCGCGCCAACGGGGCAAAGGGTGGCCGTCCCCGCAAATCGGCGAATCGGTAGAGGCGCTATCGCTCCCGGCGACCGGCGTCCGTAACGGCCGACGCAAACTATCCGATTCTATCCGATTGCCGCCGATTGTTCGCCAGCCTGCGATTTCTGTTGAATCCCCGCGTTTTGTGGCTCTCTTAATCATCCCCGTCCGGGGATCGCGCATGGCGACCCCATCGAACACCGGGGATCGCGATGGCGGCCAATCACCACAAACCCGAGGCGATCGCACGCGGCGCGCGGATGCTGCGCACGGCGCTCGGCCCGGCCATCGCCCGGTTTCTGGAAGACCCGGCCACCGTCGAGGTGATGTTGAATCCGGACGGCCGGCTGTGGGTGGACCGGCTCTCCGAAGGGCTGGCCGACACCGGGGAAACCCTCGCACCCGCTGACGGCGAACGCATCATTCGCCTGGTCGCCCACCATGTCGGCGCGGAGGTGCATTCCCGGTCTCCACGCGTGTCGGCCGAACTGCCGGAGACGGGAGAGCGGTTCGAGGGCCTGCTGCCTCCCGTGGTGATCGCGCCGGTGTTCGCGATCAGGAAGCCGGCCGTCGCGGTCTTCACGCTCGACGACTATGTGGCGGCCGGCATCATGTCGGTCGCCCAGGCCGAAACGCTTCGGAGGGCCGTTGCGACGCGCGCCAACATCCTCGTGGCGGGTGGCACGTCGACCGGAAAAACGACGCTCGTCAACGCATTGCTCTCCGAAGTGGCGAAGACGCAGGACCGCGTCGTCATCATTGAGGACACACGCGAGCTGCAATGCGCTGCGCCCAATCTGGTAGCGATGCGCACTAAGGATGGCGTGGCGACGCTCTCCGATCTGGTCCGCTCCTCGCTGCGCCTGCGCCCCGATCGCATACCCATCGGCGAGGTGCGCGGGTCCGAAGCGCTCGACCTCATCAAAGCCTGGGGCACAGGCCATCCGGGCGGCATCGGCACGATCCATGCCGGTTCGGCCATCGGCGCGATGCGCCGCCTCGAACAGCTCATCCAGGAAGCCGTCGTCACGGCTCCGCGCGCGCTCATCGCCGAGACCATCGACGTGATCGCCGTGCTCGCCGGTCGGGGCGGACGGCGCCGGCTTGCCGAACTTGCCCGCGTCGAGGGGCTGCGGCCGGACGGCGACTATTCGCTCTCAACACAAGGAGACCCATCGTGAACCGAACGAACCTCGTCGCGCGCCGCTGGCCGGTCCATGTCTCGACCCTCGCCATCGGCGTCCTGCTCACCCAGCCGGCCTTAGCCGCCGGATCGTCCATGCCGTGGGAGGACCCGCTTCAGACCGTGCTCGAATCCATTGAAGGGCCAGTGGTCAAGGTTATCGCGGTGATCATCATCATCTTCACGGGCATCACGCTGGCTTTCGGCGACACGTCCGGCGGCGCGCGCCGCTTCATCCAGATCATCTTCGGCCTGTCGATCGCCTTTGCGGCCAGCTCCTTCTTCCTGTCGTTCTTTTCCTTCGGTGGCGGGGTGCTGGTGTGATGGACGAGCCGGTCGCAGGATTCTTTGCCCCGGTGCATCGGGCGTTGGCCGAGCCGATCCTGCTCGGCGGCGCTCCGCGCTCGATCGCCATCCTCAACGGGACATTGGCGGCAGCCCTCGGGCTGGGTCTGCGCCTGTGGCTGGTCGGCGTGCTCCTGTGGGCGGTCGGCCACTTCGCGGCCGTCTGGGCCGCCAAGCGCGATCCGCTCTTCGCCGAGGTGGTGCGCCGGCATCTGCGCATCCCCGGCCATCTCGGAGCGTGAGCGATGATCCGCGCCGTCAGATCATTGCTCGCCGAACTCCCTGTCATCGACGGACGCATTGGGCAGCTCGCGTTCGAGCGAGGCGCGATAGGCGACGCAGCCGCGCATGAACTTCGGCCAGGGCGGCACCGCCACGTCCGGTTCGATGCTTTCCGGCAGCAGTCCCCAAAGCTGGGGGTGATGCCAGCAAAGATCGTGGCCGGAGCTGTCGCGATGCTCGCGGATACCGGAGCGCAGGCGCTTCACCTCCGCGACCAATTCCTCGCGCGCCAGACCATCAAGGTCTTCATCCATTCGTCTCTCCGCAATCCGGTTGGGCGACTTCGCCGGGGGCGATGCTCATGATGAATCTCGCAGAATATCGCCGCACGGCAACCCGTCTCGCCGATTTCCTGCCCTGGGCGGCGCTGGTCTCCGAAGGCGTCGTGCTCAACAAGGACGGCAGCTTCCAGCGCACGGCGCGGTTCCGTGGTCCCGACCTCGACAGTTCCGTCCCGGCCGAGCTGGTCGGCGTTGCCGCCCGGCTCAACAACGCCTTCCGCCGCCTCGGCTCGGGCTGGGCGATCTTCGTGGAAGCGCAGCGCCATCCGGCAGAAAGCTATCCCGACAGCCGCTTTCCCGACGCCGCCTCCGCGCTGGTCGATGCAGAAAGGAAAGCCGGGTTCGAGGAAGAAGGCCGGCACTTCGTCTCCAGCTATTACCTGACCTTACTCTATCTGCCGCCGGCCGAGGATGCGGCCCGCGCCGAAAGCTGGCTCTACGAGGGTCGCGAGAAGACCGGCGTCGACCCGTGGGAGATCATGCGCGGCTTCATCGACCGCACCGACCGGGTGCTGTCGCTCTTCGACGGCATCATGCCCGAGTGTCGCTGGCTCGATGATGGCGAGACGCTGACCTTCCTCCATTCGACGGTCTCCACCAAGCGTCATCGCGTCCGCGTTCCCGAGACGCCGATCTATCTGGACGCCCTTCTGGCCGACCAGCCGCTCGCGGGCGGGCTGGAGCCGCGCCTGGGCAACGCGAACCTGCGCGTGCTGACGATCACCGGCTTTCCGTCCGCCACCACGCCGGGAATCCTCGACGACCTGAACCGGCTCGCTTTTCCTTATCGCTGGTCGACCCGTGCGATCCTTCTCGACAAGGTCGACGCGACCCGGCTGCTCACGAAGATCAGGCGGCAGTGGTTCGCCAAGCGCAAGAGCATCGCGGCCATCGTCAAGGAGATCATGACCAACGAGGCGTCGGCGCTGATGGATACCGATGCGGCGAACAAGGCCGGTGATGCCGACATGGCGTTGCAGGAGCTTGGTGCTGACTATGCGGGCATCGTCTACGTCACCGCCACGGTGACGGTATGGGACGAAGACCCGCGCATCGCCGACGAGAAGCTGCGGCTGGTCGAGAAGACCATCCAGAGCCGCGATTTCACCTCGATGACCGAGACCATCAACGCCGTCGACGCATGGCTCGGCAGCCTGCCAGGGCAGGTTCAACGGCAAAATTCGGCCGAGTGGCTGAACCAGCACTGGTTCCTGACCCATGACGACGCCTGCCAGCCCCCGCCGGGCGGTCCAAGATCGAGTCTCACGTCAAAAAGCCGGGGAACTCTACCTTCCGGCGGCCCAAAGAATGGTATAGGAGCACAACGCAAACTGGCTGCGGTCGCAGCTGGATGATGGACCCGGGGCAGGCCGCACGCACTAGAACTGGGATTTCGAGACGATCTGTTGATGGATAGCCTGGGAGCCAAGATCCGCCAAATAATTCCATGGGGCCGAATCCGACGGTGTGGGTAAAGCGGTCGGAAAAGGCCGACCTAGCCACCTATCATAAGAGAGCCGTTTCCTCCGCGATGATGAACACTCCGAATGGCAGCGCATTTGCCGCCCGATTCGGCCCTGCACGACCCTTCGTAGCTTGTTGTTTAAGGATGCAGCTTCGTGCCCTTGATCGCTTTGTCGATAGCCTTTTTCGGTCCTCGGAGCGCAAGACCGACGAGGTCAGGATTATCCGCAGGCTCAGCCTTGAATACCTCACGGTTAGCCGCGTCATGTCCCGTTGAGAACATGGCCCGTACAAAAACCGCGCATGTCAAGCTATGTTCACTGGATATCCGATAAGCTCTCAGTAGATCCTTCGGCTGGGCTGCAAAGACAAGCATTGGTTGGCTGAGTAGCTTGGCGTAACGTCTTCCTTCCGCATCAACATACGGTTCGCCCATTGCTTCAGGAGCAGCCCCAGCAATTCCGGTAGCAAGAAAGGCGGTCACATTGAGTTTTTGCCATGTCGGAAGATTGTCGAGAACCAGTATTGCGACTTTAGTATCGAACATCCTGCCCTTTCTAAAAATGCAGTCTAGTGTCCGAACAGGAGGCGCAAAGTGCTAGCCCGTCTGTTCAGTTTCCTGGCACATGGCCCGTGCCAAGAATTTTCTCGTGGTAGAAACCTCGCGCTCGATGAGGTTCAAGGTGCGACGGCCACGGATCGACACACCGGCCGAGACGATACGGAAATTCAACGATCTCATGATCGCTTCCGCGTCGTCCTGGCTGAGGCAACTGGTCCGTAGCTCACTGACACACCCAGGCTAGCCTGGATCACATCAGGTTCTCTTGGACGGCTTGATAGACTGTTCGAACTGTCGGTTGGAATCCTAAGCTACGTGCAAGTGAGCCATCAACATGGAGGTGCCATGGATTCTCCAATGGGGCGGATGATGACTCGAGCCTTTGTCCTACCAACGCCGCCAACTCGTAAACGGACATAGTTGCGTCATCCGCGATATTGACGATGCGGCCGTCGAACGTACCGGTAAGGGCAAGCTGGATGGCCGTGGCAAGGTCCCGATGGTGGATCGTGCTGATCTTCTTGGCCGGATGCCACTTTCCTGCGATCGCATATTTGGCAAAATCCTCAATATGGCCATCCCCGTCACCATAGACGAAGGGGAAGCGAAGCACTGTCCAGTTGAGGTCGCTTTCCTGCAGTTCCTTCTCGGCCGCGATTTTGCTGGCCGGGTATGCTTGCTTTGGATCGACTGGATCGCCTTCCCGTCCCGGGTGTGTACCCCCTTCTTCATAGACATTGCTGGTGCTGGCGAGGATGAATCGAGCCTGCGGCGCATACCCTTTAACGGCAGCAATGAGATTGCGTGTCCCTTCCACATTGCTCTTCCAAATCAGATCGGTGTCTTGGGTGCGGAAAACCGCGGCAAGATGAATGATGTCGGAAACCCCCTCTACTGCTTCCGCCAAAGTCGCAGGGTCGAAAAGATCTCCTTCGACCACGGTTACACTTGCGGTAACATCTTTCCCTTTTCGTACCAGGGCGCGGCAATCCACACCCGCTTCCATGAGCCGCGGAAGAAGCCGAGCTCCTACCAACCCCGTCACGCCAGTAATCAAAACTGTCATACGTCGCTCCTCTAATTGATTTTCAAGCGTCTGGTCCGATCAAGCGAGAGCCACCTTCGTGCTTGCAGCCGAAACTGGAAGTGTTCTGCCCTTTGCGGTATCTCCATAATCGGAATGTGACTCCATTTATACGGAATCCGATTCCGTTTAGCAACATGGGACTCAAGCGGGAGAAGGAATGGTCGAACATCAAGGGAAGGACAGCGGCATACGACCCGTGCGCGCAGATGCCCGACGAAATATCGAAGCAATTCTGAGGGCAGCGGCTGAGGTCTTCGATACGTCAGGCGTGGAAGCGCCTGTGAAGTTGATTGCGGATAAGGCCGGCGTCGGAGTAGGGACGCTGTATCGCCATTTCCCGCAGCGGCCCGACCTCATCAAGGCCATCATCCAGAAGGAAGTCGATGCCTGTGCTAAAGCCGCCCTGGACTTTGCAGCGAGTGAACAGCCTGTCGAAGCTCTTGCCAAATGGATGCAGCGACTTGTGGACCTGGTCGCCACTAAGCGAGGTTTGGGCGCGGCTCTTCATTCGGGCAATGCTGCCTATCAGTCGCTCCCAGAGTATGTTTTCAGCCGCCTAACACCGGTCTTGCGCGACCTTCTTGACGCGGCCGAGGCTGCGGGCTCCATCCGAAGAGATGTCAATGCCAAGGAATTGCTGATCGCCTGTATGCGCGTCGCAACACCAGCCAGTGAGGGCGACATTGTCCAGGCGCGGCGAATGGTGGCCCTTATGGTTGACGGGTTGCGATTCACCGAATTGAACGAGTGCGACAACGAACAACCAAGTTCGACCAGCAATGCCATCAGACGCTGATATGAGGCGTCGAGCTATAGTTGCGAAGCCCCTTCTCAGAGACCATCCACGCCTTCAACCAACTGCTCTGGAATCACCCAAAGAAGCGGTGTCGCCGGTGCGGCGAATGTCTCGACCACGCGCCCTATGAGCGCGAATGTCGTCATGAATGTTTCTCCTCGATCTAATCCCTGATCCCGTGGTGGGATGCGGCGCCACCTTTGTGCTCAGTGCGGTGACGCTCCACTTAGCGCAGAAATTCCTCCTGCTCATCAGGATCTCCTTGGGTGTCGGTTGCTGGAGTAGTAGGGTCCTCGTCGGGTCGATGACCTCGGCCTTTCCCTTGAGCTGTTCGCGCAGGACACCGTATGAATGGATTTCCGATTTGCCCGGATTCCCAATCGGCGGTGAAGTCTAATCTCGTCCAAAATGGGCCGGGGGGCGTCCGACCTGCTTTGTAAAGGCGACACTGAAGGCGCTGCCCGACCCGTAGCCGACCCTCGCCGCAATTTCGGCAACAGTTCCTTGGCCCTCGCGCAGGTACTTCTTGGCAAGAGCCATGCGCCAGGTCTTCAAGTATTCCATCGGCGGCAAGCCGACGATCCTGCTGAACCGCGTGAAGAAGGCGGAGCGTGAGAGGCCGGCTTCGCGCGCCAGTTCCGCCACTCCCCAGTTGCGATCGGGGGCGGCATGCATGCAGCGCAGCGCCGCCGCCAGCCTGGGATCGGCAAGTCCGCGGAGCAGACTGGCGGCGCCGTCCGCTTCGCAGGTGGACCGCAAAGCTTCGATCAGCAGCACCTGAAGGAGATGCTCCAATACGACATCACGTGCGGGTCTGTCTGCGCGAGCCTCGCTGCGCACGAGGTGTGTCAGATCCGCCAGACGGTTTTCGCCCCGAACGACCACGAGATCGGGAAGGAGCGAGACGATGAGATCTGCGTCCGGCGATCCGAAGCGGCAGTAGCCGACGAGCATTTGAACTTCGGCCGGCCCCTGCGAAGACCCGAGACGGACGCTGCCATCCTCTCCGGGCAGCGGTTGGGTTTGCAGCCCATCGGGAGGCGGGGGCTCCAGGCTCGACATTGTGAAGGCGTAAGCCTCGGGAACCAGAACGAAATCGCCGGCGGACAAAACAACAGGTTCTTTCCCGTCGACCTCCAGGCAGGTCCGCCCGGCCAGCAGCATGCAGTAATAGACCTGTTCGATTTCCGTGCGCCGCACCCGCCATGCGCCGGCCCCTTCTACAAGCTTCGAGTATGGCGCCTGTGGTCGCAGCAGCGAGATCATTTCCGATAGCGGGTCGGCCATATCCGGACTTTCTCTAATAAATCATGTATTATCTATGATAGACAGTTCAGGTGTGCATGTCGATATTCAGGCCATTCAATTTCGATAGGGATGACCAGACATGAACACCGTGATGATTACCGGATGCTCCTCAGGCTTCGGCCGCGAGACGGCCGAGCACTTCCTCAGCAAGGGCTGGAGTGTCGTCGCCACCATGCGTACGCCGCGCGAGGACGTACTGCCGGCTTCGGACCGGCTGCGCCTTCTGCCCCTCGACGTGACAGACCCGGGCTCGATCGCCGCGGCGATCGAGGCGGCCGGAGACATCGATGCCCTCGTCAACAATGCTGGGATCGGATGGATGGGCCCTCTGGAAGGAACCCCCGAAGAGACGATCCGCGACATATTCGAGACCAACACCTTCGGCACGATGGAGACGGTTCGCGCCGTCGTACCGCAGATGCGGGAGCGCGGGACCGGGACCATCGTTAACGTCTCCTCCAGCACCACGCTGAAGCCGCTTCCCCTGCTGCCCGTCTACACCGCCAGCAAGGCGGCGGTGAATGCGTTCACCGAATGCCTCGCGCTCGAGCTCGAGCCGTTCGGCATCCTCACCCGCCTGGTGCTGCCCGGCCAGGCCCCGGGGACTCGTTTCGCGACGAGTGCACGGGCCAAGATGGCAGAGGCCGGAGGTATTCCCGAACCCTATCGCCCGCTGGCCGAACGCGTCTTCGCCGCCCATGCGCAGACGGCCGATGGAGAGGTCACCGAGTCCCGTGATGTCGTCGCCGCGATCTGGCGCGCCGTCACGGAGCCCGATTGCCCCCTGCGCCTGCTCGCGGGTGCCGATGCGGTCGCGTTGGCGGCCTGAGCCGCCGGCCACCAGGACAATCTTCCATACGAAACCGGCGCGCCCTGCGCCTTCAGGACGCGGGGCAGACCGCTCCGCGCGACAAGTGCAATGAGCCCTTCTTGCTTAAAGTATCCCCACCTGGCCATGGTCGTCATCGGCCTTGGCGAACTGATGGCCACGCTCGACCACTCCATCGTAAATGTGGCGCTGCCCTCCGCTCAGATGGATTTGGGCTTCGACGATTCGCTTCGATCCTGGATCATCTCGGTATACGCGCTCGCATTCGGCAGCCTGTTGCCGCTGGGTGGCGCGCTGGTAGGCCGGTTCGGCCAGCGACAGGCATTCATGCTGGGTCTCGTCGGCTTTGCCGCTGCTTCGGTTCTTGGCGGACTTGCGCAGAGCTTCGTTGTGCTCGTTGCCGGGCGCGCCATCCAAGGCATGTTTGCCGCCCTGCTGGCGCCCGCGGCCCTTTCGCTTCTGATAACTGGCTTCGACGGGAGCCCGCTGCGCCGGCGCGCGTTCGGCGTTTTTGCGATGCTTGCGATCTCCGGTGCGGCGATCGGAATGATCCTCGGCGGCATCCTGACCCAATATCTCGATTGGCGTTGGTGCATGCTGATCAATGCCGTGTTCGCCGCCATTGCCCAGATCGGCGCCTGGGCTGGCTTGCCCACCACAGCTCCAATTCGGGACAGCAGGATCGACATTGCGGGCGCCATCACTTCCGGCGGCGGTCTGTCGCTACTTCTTTACGCATTCTCGAACGCGGAGACGCAAGCCTGGACGTCGCCCATCGTCACAAGCTGCCTACTCGCTGGATGCCTGCTGCTCGCGGTTTTCATCGCGATTGAACGCAGGGTTCAAACGCCGTTGGTCCCGCTGACCATCTTCCAAGACCGATCGCGCAACGCTGCGTTTCTCGCCGCCTTCACGGCGGTTCTGGGGCTGTTCGGGGTCATGCTCCTGCTGACCTATGAGCTGCAGCGAAATCTGGGCTTTGGGCCTCTCCAGACCGGTTTCGGATTTCTGCCGATGGCCGCGGGATTGATGATTTCAGCAACGCTGACACCGGTGAAGCTGCTTCCCCACCTCGGCGCCCGGGTCATCCTCGCGGGTGGATTGCTCCTCGCGGCCGTCGCGCTCATCCTCTTGTCGTTCACGACTTCCGGGCTCGACTACCGAGCCGTTCTGGCGCCGCTGGTCATACTCGGGTTGGGACTGGGGGCCACGATCTCCACCTCGATTGAAACTGCGACGCGAAACATACCGGACCATCAGGCCGGCGTGGCGGGTGCAGTGACCAGCGCGGTACAGCAGATCGGCGGCGCATTCGGGGCGGCATTGCTCGCGGGTATCGCTCATCGTGCCGGGACAGCTCCAGAACTCGGTTCCGGAACTGCCGGATTGCGGGGTTTCGACGTAGCCATGGGCTCGATCGCTCTGCTCTTCGTGCTTGTTGCTGCTGTAACTTGGGTTTTGCGCCCGGGCCACAGGCAGTGGCCTTACGAGGTCCGGCCGGAGCCGTCGACGTTCAGGAGTTGAAGTGGCACGCGCTGACGATAAATCACCTGGATCGATACGTTAGGTCTCTGTCGGCTAGCGGTCGACATGGGTCGAGGACCCAACACTCCAGGCGTCAGCCCCTGGCCCGGTACTCTTCTGGCATGACGAAGACCTCGTCCGCGCGCCCATATCCGCCATCGGGCACTTCCTCGATCAGGACCATCGTGGTCAGACGAACAACCTTCCCGAAGTAGCTGACCATGAGCTCGGTCGTCTTGTGGATCAGGTCCTCCTTCTGCACCGTCGGAAGTGAGGCCTGCGGCAGTTTGTAGTTCGCGAAAGGCATTGTGTGTTTCCTTGGATTTGAGGGGCTGCAACTAGACCGCGCCACCATTGGCGCGGATGGTTTGACCGTTGATCCAGCCGCTCTCCGGGCTGGCCAGAAAAGCGACGGTGTCTGCGATGTCATCGGGACGGCCGAGGCGGCCGAGCGGAATCATCCGCGTGATGCTGGCGACCAGTTCCGCGGATTTGCCCCGCATAAAGAAACCGGTCTCGACCGGACCGGGCGAGATCGCGTTCACGGTGATCCCGCGCGGGCCCAGTTCCTTGGCGAGCACGTGCGTCATGGCCTCGATTGCGGCTTTCGTCGCCGCGTAAAGGCCATAGCCGGGCTGGTAGAAGCCGACCACGCTCGAGGACACGCTGATGATCCGCCCGCCATTGCGCAGCCGCCTGGCACCCTCGCGCATGCCGCGGAAGGTGCCGCCTAGGTTGGTTGCGCAGTGGTCGTCGAAATCCGCATCAGTGGCCTCCGCCAGCGGGGACAGCCGCATGATACCGGCGTTGTTGACTAGAATATCGGCGGGGCCGAACGCGGTTTCGGCGGCGTCGAACAGCGTGGGCATGGCGGCCGGATCGCCGACGTTGGCCCGCACCGCGATCGCCCTACCACCCGCCTGTTCGATATCCTGCACGACCTGACGGGCAGCAGCCTCGTCTCGCGCGTAGTTCACAGTGACGGCACAACCCTCTTGGGCCAGCCGGCGCGCGATTGCCGCACCGATGCCCTTGCCGGCGCCAGTCACGATCGCGGTCTTGTCTTTCAGTCTCATGTCTCGACCTCCATTGCTCGGAAAGGAGGTAGGGAAACTTGAGCGCGGGATAATCACCCTTCTGCGGGCAACAAAATTCAGTTATTCCGAACAATTATGGATCGTCTCGATGCAATGCGTCTCTTCGTCCGGGTCATCGACCGTCGCAGCTTCACGGCCGCAGCGGCCGATCTGGGTATTCCTCGTTCGACGGCCACTGAAGCGATCAGGCGACTCGAGCGCGACCTCGGAAGCCGACTCCTGGAACGCACCACCCGGCATGTGGCGCCCACCCCGGACGGAGAGGCCTACTACCGGCGCTGCCTGCCGATCCTCGCCGATGTCGACGAGGCAGAGGGCGCCCTGCGGGGCGGTGAACCGGCAGGCGTGCTGCGCATCGACGCTCACGGCGCGCTGACGCGGGCCTTCCTGCTGCCACACCTGCCGCAATTCCTGGAAGCCTACCCGCAGATTAGCTTGCAAATCGGCCAAGGCGACAGACTGGTCGATCTAGTGCGCGAGGGGGTGGATTGCGTCATCCGGGCAGGCGAACCGAATGACAGCGGCCTCATCATGCGCAGGCTTTCCGATATCCCCGAGCAGACCTGCGCGAGTCCTCAATATATCGAACGTCACGGGGTGCCCGCCTCGGTCGATGACCTCGACGGACACCAGATGATCGGCTTCGTTTCGTCGCGCACCGGCCGCGTGATGCCGATGGAGTTCCGGACCGGCGAGGGTATCAGGGAAGTGACGCTTCCCTGCCGGGTGACCGCCAACGAAGCGGAAACCGCGCATCATCTGGCGCGGATGGGTTACGGGCTGATCCAGGCGCCCCGCTACCGGTTCCGGAAGGATCTGGCGAAAGGCAAACTTGTCGAGGTTCTGCCGGATCACCCGCCGCCGCCCTTGCCACTGGCGGTCTACTATCCGCAGAATCGCCAATTGTCGCCGCGCGTGCGAGTTTTCCTCGACTGGATAGTGGCTGTCTTTGATGTGGCAAATCTCTAGCTTGACGTACTAGACTGCCGTTTCGGCGACTTTCGTTGGAGTAGGCCGAGAGCGAAGAGCCTATTTAAGCTGGCTTACGTTAGCATCTCCGGTATTTAGGTATGGAGGGGATTGTTTAAATAGCGCCAGGCTGACTGGCCTGACCCCATAAGGTGGTCCGGTTTCAGTCTTAATGCATGATGGGCTTCTGGGCCATCGTCTGGGCAGATGATGGCGCTGACCTGCGTGCTGGCGCAGGCCAGATAATGGCCTCCGG
>Ga0182739_1000603_pt1 | contig 43746 bp, 46 predicted proteins | sample eDN5th30CBELigBY_FD_128873 | JGI IMG/M metagenome (GOLD analysis project Ga0182739, IMG submission 128873) | Enriched backyard soil microbial communities from Emeryville, California, USA - eDNA 5th pass 30_C BE-Lig BY (version 2) (version 2) | ecosystem: Environmental > Terrestrial > Soil >... | reverse complement strand
TGCCCCAAGCACAGGACGAGCTGGCGACCGCCGCTGCCGTGGAACGGGCCCAGGGCCGGCTCGATATCAGCGACGGGTTGCGGCAATCGCTCCAGAAACCCGCACGGGGGTAGGCGATGGCGTGGTGCTGAGGTGCGGGGCCGTAAGGGGATTTGCTCCAAGTCTCAGACATTTCCGATCACAGGTGCCAAGATTGCTGGGGCTAACTAATGACAGTGTGGGAAGCGTTCCTTGGTGTCAAAGCTTCGCAAGAGGCGGGCGAATAGTTAGGACACGAGTATAAGTCAAGCGCGAGCAGGGGCTCGACCGGGTGGTCCCCGAGCGCGCCTTTGCCGCTCCTTGGTGGACATCGAAGTATTCCGGCGCGGTCCTGCTAAGGTTGAAACCAAGCCGTCGAGCCCGCCCTTGCGCATAAAAGCGGCGTTGGGGCCCGTCGCGAAGCCAGTCACGATTGCTTGGATCGTCGTAAGCTTGGGTCGTTGGAGGTCCATATGACACTATTCAGCCGCACCGAATATCTCGACCGCATTGCCCGGACCAAACGTGCCATGGCGCGTGCGGGGCTCGACGTGCTGCTCGTGGCGTCACCGGCAAACCAGTTCTATCTCACCGGCTATGACGGCTGGTCGTTCTATACGCCGCAGATGGTGGTGGTCGCCATGGACCAGGAAGAGCCGATCTGGTTTGGCCGTAAGATGGACGCGGTGGGTGCCAAGTTTACCGCGTTCCTTGCCCCCGAAAACGTCATTGCCTATCCCGACCGATATGTCGGGTCGGCGGACCTGCACCCGATGGATTATCTGGTGGAAATCCTGGCCGAGCGCGGCTGGCACCACTGTCGCATCGGCGTCGAGATGGACGATTATTACTACACCGCCAAATGGCACCAAATCCTCACCGCCGGGCTGCCCGAGGCGGCCTTGGTGGATGGGTTTTTGCTGGTCAACCGCGTGCGCATGGTCAAATCCGCGGCCGAACTCACCTTCATGCGGCAGGCAGGTGAAATCGCGGGACTGGCCATGGCCGCCGGGCAGCAGGTGGCCGCGCCCGGCGTGCGCCAATGCGATGTGATGGCAGAAATCTACCGCGTCACCACCTCGGGCACTCCAGGATTCGGCGGCACCTTTCCCTGCAAGCCGCCTAACGCCATGGTTGGGGAATATTGCAGCGCGCCGCATCTGAGCTGGACCGATGCCAAGCTGGAACAGGGCGATCTCTTCTATATCGAGATGGGCGGCATCAGGCATCGCTACCATTCTCCACTTTCGCGCTGCATCTATGTGGGTGAGCCGCCGGACGACATGGTGCGCACCACCCAGATCATCCGCGAAGGGCTCGAAGCCGTGCTCGGAGTGGCCAGGCCCGGCGCCCTGGCGCAGGATCTCGAGGCAGCCTGGAGGCGTGTTATCGCCCGCCACGGCATCGAGAAGGATTCCCGCATCGGCTATCCCGTCGGCATCGGCTATCCGCCCACCTGGGGCGAGTTGACCTGCAGCCTGCGGACCGGTGACACCACAGTGCTTGAAGAGAACATGACCTTCCATTGTATTCCCGCGCTCTGGATGGACCAGTACGGACTGGTCGTTAGCGAGACCTTTGCGATCACGCCCCAGGGTGCAGACGTGTTCGCGCAGTGTCCGCGCGAGCTGCTGCGCGCGGCGGGCTGAGCACGGGCCTGGATAGTGAAATCGACCGGCGCGGCTGCGCCCAAAACTTGCCCTGTGGGGCATCTGGGCGCGGGCATCCTGCGTCGGAGTGGCAACTATGCAGACTTCTGTTTCCATACCGATGCTAGCGTTCTAACGAAATTTGGACACAGACGTCGTCATAGGGCGCCGTAAACGAAACTTTGGGGTTCCATGGGCGCCTTTTTTGGAAATCCGTTGCTGGTTTTTGCCGTCAAGCGCGTGCTGTCGGCAATTCCGCTCGTGCTGCTCATCATCGTGGTCTGCTTCTTCCTGATCCAGCTGGCGCCGGGCGATCCGGTCGCGGTGCTCCTGGGCGAATCCAACCCCACCGACGCCCAGATCGCCGAGCTCACGGCCCGGCTGGGGCTCGATCAGCCCATGCATGTGCAGCTCTGGAATTACCTGACCTCGGTGCTGCGCGGGGATCTGGGCTATTCCTACGTGGCCAACGGCCCGGTGCTCGATCTCATCATGCAGCGCGTGCCGGCAACGCTCATCCTGATGCTGCCGGCCCTCCTGATCTTTACTGCCATCGGGGTGGGGGTGGGCCTGCTGGTAGCGACGCGACCGCAGTCGTTTACCGACAATGCCATCTCCGTGGTGGCGGTGCTGGGCTACTCCATCCCGGTCTTCGTGCTCGGCCAATTGCTGTTGATCGTCTTTGCCTATTGGCTGGGATGGTTTCCCGCCCAAGGCATGCGCAATTTGCGCGCGCCCAATTCCGGCTTCGGGGCGTTTCTCGACCTCATGGTACACCTGGCCTTGCCCGCGCTGGTGTTGGGCACCCGCTATCTGGCAGTCAATGCGCGCTTTGCCCGCGCCAGCATGATCGAGGCCCTGGGGCAGGACTATGTAACCTCGGCGCGGGCCCAGGGGCTTAGCGAATGGCAGGTGCGCGGGCAGGCCCTGCGCACCGCCATCCTGCCGGTCATCACCATGCTGGGCATCAACTTCGCCGACATCCTCACCGGCACCGTCCTGATCGAAATCGTCTTCGGCTGGCCCGGGCTCGGCCGCCTGATGTACGATGCCATTTTCGGGCGCGACTATCCGCTGCTCATGGGCCTGTTCGTCATCGCCGCCATCGGCACGGTGTTCGTCAATGCAATCACCGACATCGTCTACAGCATCGTTGACCCTCGGGTCCGGCAGAATTGAGCGGGGCCATGCAGGAATTCATCTATCAGTTCAAGAAGAACCGGGTGGCCGTTGCGGGCGCCGTCGTCATCGCCTTCATGGTGCTTCTGGCGATCATCGGCCCGGCCATTGCACCCTATAGCCCCTACGCCTTTGTGGGGCCGGCCATGCAGCCGCCCTCGCCCCAATTCTGGATGGGCACGGACGATCTGGGCCGCGACGTCTTGTCCCGCTTCATCTACGGCACCCGCATTTCGATGATCGTGGGCTTTCTGGCCGCTGCCACATCGGTCATCCTGGGCATAACGCTGGGGGCCGTGTCTGGCTATTTCGGCGGCCTGGTCGACCAGGTGCTAATGCGTACCGCCGAGCTGTTCCAGGTGCTGCCCCAGTTCTTCCTGGCGCTCGTGCTTGTGGCGCTGTTCGGCTCGAGCTACGTCATTATCATCCTGGTCATCGGGCTATTGAGCTGGCCATCGGTGGCGCGCTTGGCGCGCTCCGAGTTCCTCACCCTGCGCGAGCGCGACTATGTGCTTTCGGTCAAGGCACTGGGTCTGGGCGTGGGGCGCGTCATCTTTTTCGAAATCCTGCCCAATGCGGCGCCGGCCCTGATCGTGGCGGCAACGCTGCAGTTCTCGCTGGCCATTCTTCTGGAAGCCTCGCTGAGCTTTATCGGGCTGGGCGATGCCTCCTATCCCAGCTGGGGCCAGATGCTGAACGGGGCCCAGCAGGTGTTCCGCCGCGCCTGGTGGGTGGCCTTCTTCCCCGGCCTGGGCGTGTTTCTCACGGTCGCCGCCTTTAACGTGGTGGGCGACGGCCTCAACGACATGCAGAACCCACGCCTGAGGAAACTGTGATGACGGCTGCACTCGACATTCGCGGTCTGCGCACGGAAATCCGCACCCGCGCCGGCACCATGCAGGTTATTGACGACGTTTCGCTGCGCGTCGATCCCGGCGAAGCCGTTGCGCTGGTGGGGGAATCGGGCTGCGGCAAGAGCATGACCGCGCTCTCGGTGATGCGCCTGGCCGATCCGCGCACCGTGCGCATTACCGGCGGCCAGGTGCTGCTGGACGGCAAGGATCTGGTGCCCCTGTCGGACGACGAGATGCGCGACGTGCGCGGCCGGGCGATCAGCATGGTGTTCCAGGACCCCATGACCTTTCTCAACCCCGTGTTGAACATCGGCACCCAGATCGGCAATCCACTGCGCCGGCATCTTGGCCTGCGCGGGGCCGCGTTGGAGCGGCGCGTGCTCGAACTGCTGGAGCTGGTGCGCATCACCGACCCCAGGCAGGTGGCGCGCAGCTTCCCTCACGAATTGTCGGGCGGCATGCGGCAGCGCGTGCTGATCGCCATCGCCCTGACCTGTTCGCCCAAGCTCCTGATCGCGGACGAGCCGACCACGGCGCTGGACGTGACCATCCAGGCCCAGGTGCTCGACGTGCTCAAGACCTCGCTGCGCGAATTGGGTACCTCGCTGCTCCTGATCACGCACAATATGGGCATCGTGGCGGGCATGTGTGACCGGGTCTATGTGATGTATGCCGGCCGCATCGCCGAAGAGGCGACGGTGGACGATGTCTTCGCTGCGCCCAAGCACCCCTATACCCAGGGCCTGTTGGGCTCGGTGCTGCGGCACGACCGGCCCCCGGCGAGCTTTACGGTCATGGGCGGCTCGGTACCCAATCTCATCGATCCCCCCGCCGGCTGCCGGTTCCGTCCGCGCTGCCCGCACGCCATGGACATCTGCCACACCGATCCGCCGCTGATCCCCGTGGGCGACAACCAGGGAGCGGCCTGCTGGCTGTATCGGCAATGACGGCACTGCTGGACGTGCGCGTCCTGGCCAAGACCTATGTGGCCCATGGCCTGTTCACCGCCCGGCGCTCCATCAAGGCGGTGCAAGGCGTCGATTTCACCATAGCGCGGGGCGAAACGCTGGCGCTGGTCGGGGAATCGGGCAGCGGCAAATCCACCACCGGGCGAATGATCATGAACCTGGTCGAGCGCTCGTCCGGCGAGGTGCTATTTGACGGGGAAACCATCTTTGATCGCAGCCGCGCCGAAGCGCAGGCTTTGCGCCGCCGCATGGGCATCATCTTTCAGGATCCCTATGCCTCGCTCAACCCGCGCAAATCGGTGGGCCACCTTCTGGGGCAGCCCCTCTCGATCCATCGGGGCGGGTCGCCCAAGCGCTATCGAGCCGAGGCCATTGCCATGCTGGAGCTGGTGGGCCTGAGCCCGGGCGAGCGGTTCGTGGATCGCCATCCGCACGAATTCAGCGGCGGACAGCGGCAGCGCATCGCCATTGCCCGCGCGCTGATGCTGCAGCCTGAATTCATCGTGGCCGACGAAGCGGTCTCGGCGCTCGACGTGTCGGTGCAGGCCCAGATCCTGGAGCTGCTGACGCGCCTGCAGCGCGAGCTCGGCCTCACCTTCCTGTTCATCACCCATGATCTGGCCGTGGTGCGCGCGATCGCGCAGCGCGTCGCCGTCATGTACCGCGGCGCCATCGTGGAGATGGGGCGCATCGACGACGTGTTCGATAATCCCCAGCACGACTATACGCGCGCGCTGCTCGCCGCTTCCCCCATTCCCGACCCATCGCTGGCACGCCGCAGGGCGTCGCCCGATATCGCCGCCGTCCCCGCAACTCCAATCCAGAAAGTCACGTGACATGGTTTCCGCATCGACCCTGCTGCGCCGCGCCGGACCCTTGCCCCGCTCGCTCGCCGCACTCAGCCTTGCGCTCGGCCTTTCCACCGCCGCCCTTGGCCAAGAAAGTCAGACCCCGCTTTACGGCGGCGCGATGATCGTCGGCCTAGCCACGGATCCGGCCGGCCTCAACATCGGGCTCACCACCAATCTCTCCGAATCCATGGTTACCTCGAGCATCTTCAACAAGCTCGTGCGGCTCGGGGCCAATGAAGAATTCCTGCCCGAGCTAGCCGAAAGCTGGGAGATCGCCGAAGACGGCCTGAGCTACACCTTCCATCTGCACGATGGCGTCACCTGGCACGACGGCACTCCGTTCACCTCGGCCGACGTCAAGTTTACCCTTGAGCAGATCACCAAGCCGCTCCACCCGCAGGGCAATACGCTCGAAACTATGGTTTCGGTGGAAACGCCCGACGAGCGCACCGTGGTGGTCAACCTCTCCGAGCCGGGCGAGCCGGTGCTGGTGTTCCTGGCGCTGCGGGCCTACATCCTGCCCGCCCATCTCTACGAAGGCACCGACATCCGCGAGAACCCGGCCAATACCGCCCCGATCGGCACCGGGCCGTTCAAGTTCACCCAATGGGACCGCGGCAGCCACATCACGCTCGAGCGCAACGAGGACTATTTCGAGGCGGGCATGCCTTATCTCGACCAGATGATCTACCAGATCCTGCCCGACGCCTCATCGCGCGTTCTCGCGCTCGAAACCGGCCAGGTCGACTATCTGACCCACGACATTCCGTCCACCTCGCTCGAAACGCTGCGCGACAATCCCGACATCGTGGTCAGCAACGAAGGCGTGTCTGCCATCGTCAATATTGGCCAGATGATGCTCAACCACGACCGCGAGCCGTTCGGCGACGTCAGGGTGCGCCACGCGCTCGCCATGGCGCTGGACAAGGACTTCGTCGCCGAACGCGCCACGCTGGGCGCCTTTGCCCGCGCCGATGGCCCCATCCACAGCGCCACGGGCTGGGCCTATGATGCCGACGCGCTGACCATCTATCCGTTCGACGTGGCGGCCGCTGAAGCGCTGCTGGACGAGGCGGGCTATCCGCGTGGCGAAAGCGGCACCCGTTTCGACATGGAACTGCTGGTGCCGCGTGGCCGCGAAGACCAGATGCGCGCTGGCGACATCATCGCCGAGATGTACCGCGCTATCGGCGTCAACGTCACCGTCAATCTGCTCGATGCGGCGGCTCTGTCCGAGGTGAGCTACATCAACCGCAACTACGACGCGATGATCAACACCGTCACCACCGGTCCCGATCCCGCAATCGGCGTGCAGCGCCAGTATATGAGCACCAATATCCGCCCAGTGCCGTTCACCAACGCGGCCGGCTATGCCAACCCCGAAGTGGATGCACTGTTTACCAGTGCTGCGGTCGAAGTCGATCGTGCCGCCCGCGCCGAACTCTATAGCCATATCCAGAAGATCCTCACCGAGGATCTGCCGGTGATCTGGCTGTGGGAGACCACACCCTATTCGGCGTGGCGCAGCACCTTTACCAACATCCACAACGACAGCGCAGCGGCCAATTACTACCTATGGTCGGCGTGGTCGACGCAAGGTGACGCCCGCTAAAGGCAATGGCCGGCGCCAGCCGGCCATTTTCTCGGGCCATTGTCGCCGATCAGCGCGCCAGCACCACCCCTGCGGCGGCCATGGCATCTTCCAGCGGTAGGGCAAAGCTGGTCTTGACCCGGTCCATCACCACCGTGGTTTTGAAGCCCCGAATGTCGCGGTTCTCGTAGAAGAAATCGCGGGTGAAGGTTTCGTATTCCTCCATGTCGCGCGCACTGACCAAGAGGATGAAATCGGCCTCCCCGGTGACGTAATAGCCGCTGAGGATTTCCGGGGTTCGCCGAATGGCGGCCTTGAAGCGGTCGACGATGTCAGCGCGTTCGCGCTCCAGCGTCACCTGCACGATCATCAACAGCGGCCGCCCGATGGCATTGGGCGAAATGATCGCCACGTCCTGCTCGATGATGCCGGTGGCGCGCAGGCGCTTGAGGCGGCGCTGACAGGCGGTGGGTGAGAGGCCGACCATCTCGCTCAGCGTTTCGGCGGTAAGCCGGTTATTGGTCTGAATGGCGTTGAGAAGTTTGTAGTCGAGGCGGTCCAGCTGCATTCAGGTCTCCAGAGGTAGGCCTGCCCACAGTTTGGGCACGGTCCGGGGCTTGCTGCAACAGTAAGCTACGCCATCGGCGCCAAAAATCTGCGTAATCGGCGCCATGGCGATCAAATCCGGCGCTAGAACCGTGTGCTGCGTCGTTTTCCTGCGTGCTCCTTGTTACCCTGTCCTCGTTATCACGTGAGAGTTTTCATGCCGCTGCATCCCCGCCTCAAAGCCATGGGGCTCGACGTCTTCACCATGCTACTGATCCTGACGGTCGCTTTCGCCACGCTGCTTCCGGCGCGCGGGGCGGCGGCACCGGTCGTAGCGTCCGTGGCCTTCTGGGCCGTGGCGCTACTGTTTTTTGTCTACGGCGCCAAGCTCGATGCGCGCACGGTACTGCAAGGCCTGGCCAATTGGCGCCTGCAAGCCATGCTGCTGGGGGTGACCTTCCTCGTGTTTCCGGCGCTGTGCCTGCTAGCGGGCTGGGGGCTTGGCGGCGTGCTGTCGCCGCTTTTGGTCACGGGCGTGGTATTTTTGGGCGTGTTGCCCTCTACGGTGCAGTCCTCGATTGCTTTTACTTCTATCGCCTCGGGCCATGTGGGTGCGGCAATTTGCGGGGCCTCCTTGTCCAATATGGTGGGCGTCGTCGTAACCCCGGTGCTGGCGGCGCTGCTGCTGGGGCAGGGGGCACTCAGCGTCAATGGCGGCGCGGTGCTCAGTATCGCCATCCAGATCGTCTTGCCCTTCGTGCTCGGACAATTGGCGCGGCCGCTGGTGGGTCAGGTTATCGCCAGGCATAGGGTGTTGACGCAAATGGTGGATCGCGGCTCCATCCTGCTTATCGTCTATTCGGCTTTCAGTGCCGGGGTGGTGGCCGGCATCTGGTCGCGCGTAAGTCCGCTGGAGCTGGCCGTGCTTATCGGCTTGTGCCTGGTGTTGCTGGTTCTGGCTATCGTCGCGATCAGGGGCGGTTCGCGTCTTCTGGGCCTGGGCCATGGCGATGAAATGGTGCTGCTGTTTTGCGGCGCCACCAAGAGCCTGGCGAGCGGGGTGCCCATTGCCGCCACCATCTTCCCGCCCGAGATGCTCAGCATCGTCATCCTGCCGATCATGCTATACCACCAGATCCAGCTGGTGATTTGCTCGGCGCTCGCCCAGCGGCAATCCCAGCGCGCGGCTGCAGGCACGCCCTGACCATCCCGGTGCGCAATCCAGCATCGCGATGATCAAATCCGGCTCCGCCACCCCTCAAAAGGACCAAATCGGGCACCTGTACTCTGTACTATCGACCCCAATGCAGGGTGCAGCGGCTCCTGCACACCAGCAACGGCCATCAAGGACAGCGCCTATGCCAGCCTTCGAGCGTGAGGAGTATCTGCAGCGTCTTGGGGAAACTAAGAGGAAGATGCAGGCCGCCGGCATGGATGGTCTGATGGTGGTGGACCCCTCAAACATCTTCTATCTGGCCGGCTACGAGGCCCATTCGGCCTATGTGCCCCAGGCCCTGATCGTGCTTGCCGACGAGGAAGAGCCGCGCCTGATCCTGCGCGACATGGACGTGCCGGGCGGTACGGCGTTCATCCAGCAAAAGCACATTTACGGCTATCCCGAAGACTATATCGCCCATCCGCGCAGCCATCCCTACGACGTCTTCGGCGATCTCTTCCGCAGCTGGGGCATCGCCAGCAAGCGGATCGGCATCGAGCTGCGCAGCCTCGATCCGGTGGGCTGGCAGCGCCTGCAGCAGGCCCTGCCCAATGTACGCTGGCCTGACGGGCACAACCTGGTCACCTGGCAGCGCCTCAAGAAATCCCCCGCCGAGCTGGCCTATATGGTGCAGGCCGGCCATATCGCCGACAATGCCATGCAAGTGGCCATCAACAAGTCGGTGGTGGGCGTGCGCGAATGCGACGTGGGTGCCGAAGTCATGGCCGCCCAGATCCGGGGCCTGCCCCAATTCGGCGGCGAGCGCCCGGTTACCCCGCACATGCCCTCGGGCACCCGCACCTCTGCGCCCCATTTGAGCTGGCGCGACACGGTGATCGCGCCCGATACCGTCACCAATGTGGAGCTGGGGGGTTATCGCCGCCGCTATGTGTGCGGGCTCTCCCGCACCATCGTAGTGGGACGGCCTGAGGATCGGCTGGTGCGGCTGCACCAGGCGACGCGCGAGGCAGTGGACGCGGTGTTTGACGAGGTCAAGGCCGGCTGGACCTGCCAGGACGTGGAGGCACTGTTCCGCCGCACCACCCGCAAGCATGGCTTCGAGAAAAAATCCCGCGTCGGCTATGCCATCGGCATCGACTGGACCGAAAAGACCGCCAGCCTGCGCCAGGGCGACACCACTCTGCTCGAGCCCGACATGACGTTCCACCTGATGGCGGGCATGTGGTACGACGACTGGGGCTATGTGCTGAGCGAGACCTTCCGGGTGGCGGAAGACTGCATCGTCAGCTTTTCGAGCCTGGCGCGCGACCTGTTCGTCAAGTCGTAATGTGCCAGCGGAGAAAGCTCATGCTCGCCCAGTCCTCGCCCGTCACTACGGATGTCGATTTCGACCGGCAAGGCCGCCAGATTGGCACCATCACCCTGCCGCTGCCCGGGCTCGCCGAGCCCGTCATCACCCCGATTGCCGTGTTCAGCAATGGGCCGGGGCAAACGGTGCTGCTGACCGGAGCCGTGCATGGCGACGAGTATGATGGCCCAGTCACCCTCTCGAACCTGGTGCGCAGCCTCGACCTCAACGCAATAGAGGGGCGGCTGATCATCGTGCCGTTCCTCAACCAACTAGCGCTGCAGGCCGCCCAGCGCGTGTCCCCGCTCGACCGGCTCGATCTCAACCGCAGCTTTCCGGGCGATCCCAACGGTACGCCCAGCCAGGTGCTGGCCCATTGGGTCGCCACCCGGCTGGTGCCCCTGGCCGACGTGGTGATCGATTCCCATACCGGGGGCACCATGACCAGCTGGATCCCGCTCGTCATGATGCATCCAGTGCCCGACCCGACGCAGTACGACCGCATGCTGGGCCTGATCCGGGCCATGCGGCCCCCTTTGGGCATCGTGCTTAACGAAACCGACAAGCCGGGTATGTTCGACACCTTCGTCGAGCAGCAGGGCAAGGTGTTCGTGTGCTGCGAATGGGGTGGGGGCACCATGACCCGCCCCACGCTCGACGTGGCCGGGGTGTGCCTGCGCAACGGGCTGCGTTACCTGGGTATGCTGGGCGGTGAGGCCGAAAACCCGGTGTGGCCGGCCTTTCCGCAACCGCGCCTGATGCAGGCACCCGATCTCGAATGGGCCGTGGCCGCGCCGCGGGGCGGCATTTACGAGCCCATAGTCGAATTGGGTGCGGACGTCGAGGAGGGCCAGACGCTTGGCTATGTGCATCCCATCGACGATCTCACCCTGCCACCCGCGCCCATCGCCGCACCGGTTTCGGGCACCTTGTTTTTTCGGCCGGCGTCCGCCCGGGTGGAGGCGGGGCGGCGCCTCGCCATGATCGCCCGCGACCTCTGATCCTTGACGGGGCGAGACCGAGACCGGCTCCCGCCTCCACATCCCAACCCTGCGCGCCGGTGCTGTACCGACGCTCGCCTCGTCACGCCATTTGTCCAGCGAGATGCCTCGTGAAGATATTCAGATCCATCGGCCCGGTCGTACCTTCCGGCACTCTCCGCCAGCCGACGACCTTTGTTTGCAGCTTGGGAGCTCGGCGATGAATGCCAACTTCAACGCTCGCCTCCCCGACGGCGGCGCAGAGCGTGCCCCCACCGCGCTTCTAAGGCAGGCGGCCTATGTGGGCGGGCAATGGCTGGGCGGGAAGGACACCATCCCGGTCTCCGACCCATCGACCGGCGCAGTGTTGGGCCAGGTGCCGAACCTGGGGATAACCGAAACCAGGGCCGCCATCGAACTTGCCGCCAAGGCGATGGACCGCTGGAAAGCCTTGCTGCCCCAGGAGCGCAGTCGGCATTTGCGGGCCTGGCACGACCTGATCGTTGCCAACAGGGAAGCCCTAGCGCGCCTGATGACCGCCGAGCAGGGCAAGCCCGTGGCCGAAGCCCGGGGCGAAATCGATTACGCGGCCAGCTTTGTCGAATGGTTCGCCGAGGAAGCCAAGCGCATCGACGGCGAAATGCCCATGAGCCACCTGCCCAACCGCCAGATGACGGTGTGCAGCCAGCCGGTGGGCGTGGTGGCCTGTATCACGCCCTGGAATTTTCCTTGCGCCATGATCACGCGCAAGGCCGCCGCGGCGATGGCCGCAGGCTGTACCGTGGTGGTGCGTCCGGCGTCGGAAACCCCGTTCTCGGCCCTGGCCCTGGCGGCATTGGCCGAAGAGGCCGGCATTCCACCGGGCGTATTTAACGTCGTTACCGGCGATGCCGAGACCATCGTGGGCGAGTTGTGCACCAACAGGCTGGTGCGCGCCGTCAGCTTTACCGGCTCGACCTCCGTGGGCAAGAAGCTCCTGGCGCTGGGCGCCACCACCATCAAGCGCATGTCGATGGAGCTGGGCGGACATGCCCCGTTCATGGTCTTCCCCGACGTCGACCTCGACACAGCGGTCGCCGGTGCCATCGATGCCAAGTTCCAGACCACCGGGCAGGACTGCCTGGCGGCCAACCGCATCTACGTGCATGCCGACATCTACGACGCGTTCGTCGAGCGCTTCACCGCCGCCACACGCCACCTGCGTACGGGCGACGGCTTTGGCGATGTGGACCTGGGGCCGCTGATGCATGGCCGGGCGGTCGACAAATGCCTGGCCCAGATCGCCGATGCCACGGCCAAGGGCGCGCGCCTCACCTGCGGCGGGACCGCTGAGGGGCTGTTCGTCGAACCGGCCGTCCTGGCCGATGTCACCCCCGACATGGCGATCTTTCACGAAGAAACCTTCGGCCCGGTCGCCGCCATCCTGCGTTTCGAAACCGAGGTGGAGCTCCTCGCTTCGGCCAATGACACCGATTACGGGCTCTCGGCCTATCTCTTCACGCACGATCACGACCGCATCTGCCGCATCGCCGATGCCATCGGGGTGGGCATGCTGGCGGTCAACTGCGTGAAGATGACGGGCCACCCCATACCTTTTGGCGGAATGCGCGATTCCGGCCTAGGCCGCGAAGGCGGCCGGCACGCCATCAGGGAATTTCTCGACCTCAAATATGTGTGCGCGGCCTATCGCGGCGCTTCTTAAAAGGCATGACCATGACCACGCGCTTCAACGATCTTTCATCCGCCGACCGGGCGCATGTCTTTCATCCCTCCACCCATCTGGGCCAGTTCGCACGCGGCGACATTCCCAATCGTATCATGACCGGGGGGCATGGGATCTATGTGGAGGACCGGGAAGGCAAGCGGAGCCTTGATGGATTTGCCGGTCTTTACTGCGTCAATATCGGCTATGGCCGCACAGAGGTGGCCGACGCCATTTACGAGCAGGCCAAGCAGCTGGCCTATTACCACACCTATGTGGGCCATTCCAACGAGCAGATCATCAAGCTGTCCGAGCGCATCGTGCGCACGGCCGGCATGGGCATGAGCCGGGTCTACTACGGGCTGTCGGGCTCGGACGCCAACGAGACCAATATCAAGATGGTCTGGTACTACAACAACGTACTGGGCCGTCCGGACAAGAAGAAGATCATCTCGCGCGATCGCGGCTATCACGGCTCGGGCCTGATGACAGGTAGCCTCACCGGCTTGCCCTCCTTCCAGAAGGCGTTCGATTTGCCGCTCGATCGGGTGCTGCACACGAGCTGCCCGCATTATTGGCGGCACGGCCGGCCCGGCGAGAGCGAGCGGGACTTTTCGCGGCGCCTGGCAGCCGAACTGGACGCCCTGATCGTAGCGGAAGGCCCCGACACTGTGGCGGTCTTCATCGGCGAGCCCGTTCTAGGCACGGGTGGCATCGTGCCGCCGCCGGAGGGTTATTGGGAAGAGATCCAGGCTGTGCTGCAGCGCCACGACGTGCTGCTGATCGCCGACGAGGTGGTAACGGCCTTCGGACGTACGGGGGAGTATTTCGGCTCGCATACCTACGGCATGACGCCCGACATCATCACCATCGCCAAGGGCGTCACCTCCGCCTATCTGCCGCTCTCGGGCAGCATCATCGGGGAGAAGGTCTGGTCCGTGCTTGCGCAGGGCACCGACCAACTGGGCCCCATGGGCCATGGCTGGACCTATTCGGCGCATCCGCTCTGCGCGGCGGCGGCCAATGCCAATCTCGACATCGTGGATCGGGAAGACCTGACCGGCAATGCCCGCGATACCGGCGCCTATTTTCAGCAGCGCCTGCATGAAACCTTCGACGGCCATCCCCTGGTGGGCGAAGTGCGCGGCGTGGGCCTGCTGGCCGCGCTCGAATTCGTCGACGACCGGGAAAGCAAGCGCTTTTTCAAGCCCGAACAGGGGGTGGGCGCCAAGGTTTCGGCGGCGGCCCTGGCCGAGGGGTTGATCGCCCGCGCCATGCCCAATGGCGACATTCTGGGCTTTGCCCCGCCCCTGATCGTCACGCGGCAGGATGTGGACACCATTGTGGGCTTGGCCAAGCGGGCCGTGGACACCGTAGCGCGCGAGCTGGGCAAGTAGCCATGCACATCACCGGAATTGCCACGGCGATCGGGCTGAACGGCTTTGCCCACAAGGATCTGGCGGCCATCAAGCGCGGCTATCAGCCAGATGGGTTCTTCTACAAGGGCCCGGCTGTATCGCCAGGCTTTTCGGAGGTGTCGCAGGCCGGCCATGTGCTCTGTCTGATGCTACGGCTCAGCGATGGCTTGGTGGCTCAAGGCGATTGCCTGGACGTCATCTTTGCCGGTGCCGCCGGGCGCGACCCGGTCTTCGTGCCGCAAGAACACCTGCCGGCCGTCGAGGCCGTGCTCGCCCCGGCGCTGACGGGGCAATCGGTGACTTCGTTTCGCAGTCTGGCAGAGCGGCTCGATACCCTCACCTGGAACGGCCAGCCCCTGCACACCGCGTTGCGCTACGGCTTGAGCCAGGCGCTACTGCATGCCACGGCGCTCGCCAAACGGCAGACCATGGCGCAGGTGATCGCGCAGGAATATGGCGTGGCGTGCGGCCAGGCGATGCTGCCCATCCTGGTGTCGATCCCCAAGACCGATCCGCTGGTGCTAGACCGGATGATCATGAAACAGGCCGAACTGCTGCCCCATGCCAGCTTCACGGTGGTGGAGGCCGACCTGGGTTTACGGGGCGAAAAGCTCATCGCCTATGCCCGCGAGCTGGCGGTGCGCATCGGGCAGGTCGGCGCCCCGGGCTATCGCCCTCGCATTCACCTCGACACCTACGGCACCATTGGCGAATTGTTCGCCAAGGACGTTTCGGCCATCGCCACCTATCTGGGCGCGGTGCAGGCCGCCGCGCAGCCGTTCGAGATCCTGGTGGAATCGCCCATCATTGCTGTCAGCATGGACGAACAGATCGCCCTTTATGGTGCGCTGCGCCAGGAGCTGGCCCGGCGCGGGATCGGGGTGAAGCTAATCGTGGACGAGTGGTGCAACACGCTTGCCGACATTCGCCGCTTCGGCGCGGCGGGCGCAGCCGATTTCGTGCAGATCAAGGCGCCCGACCTGGGCGGGCTAACCAATACCATCGAGGCGATCCTCTATTGCCGGGAGATCGGGCTGGGGTCCTGCTTGGGCGGCACGGCCAACGATACCGATCAGGCTTCGCGCATCACCACCCATGTGGGCTTGGCCTGCGGCCCCGATTTCCTGCTGGGCAAGCCCGGCCTGGGCGGCGATGCCGCGCTGATGATCATGCGCAACGAGATGGCGCGCAGCCTGGTGTTGCATCAGGGTTAGGCGGCTGGGGCGCCTCATGGGCGCCCCGTCCGTCATTTCACGAACAGCTCGCGCGACAGCGTGCTGAAGCTCTCGATGCCGGTGTCGGTGACGCGGAACACTTCGCTCAGCACATAACCCCAGCTATCGTACCACATGCCCGCCATCAGGTGGAACGTCATGTCGGGCTCGAGCAGAGTGGTGTCGCCCGGGCGCAGGCTGGCGGTCTTTTCGGTCCAGTCGATGCCGATGGCATAGCCGACGCGCGATTTCTTTTCGAACCCGTGCTTGCGGGTGGTCCGGCGATGAAGCGCCTCGACCTCCTCGCAGGCCCAGCCCGCCTTCACCGTATCGAACACCGTGTCGACCGCCTCGCGCGTCGCCTCGTGCAGCCTCACCAGCCGATCCTCGGGCGTGCCCAGCACCAGAGTGCGCGACAGGCCCACGGTGTAGCGATGGCGAAAGCCGCCCAGCTCGATATTGGTCACCGTATTGTTCTGGTGGAGCGCGTCGGTCCAGGAGAGATGAGGCGCTGCGACACGCGGATTGCCCGTCGGCATGGCCGGGGTCACCGGCCGGTCTCCCGCAAACTCGGGCGTGCCGCGCACCTGAGCCGCCATCACCGCGGCGGCCACCTCCGCCTCGCGCACGCCGACGCCAATGGTCTGCTGGGCCGCCTGCATGGCCAGATCGGCGATCTGCCCCGCCTGACGCATATAGGCCAGTTCGGCCGGGGATTTCTTGAGGCGCTGCCAGGTCACCAGATTGGTCGCATCGGTGAAGCCGATATTGGGCACCGCATCCTGCAAGCGCTGCCAGCTCGTGGGCGTGAGGAAATCGAGTTCGACGCCGAAGCGCTTGTCGGCGACGCCCCATTGGCGCAACAGGTCGCCGAAGTAATCGAAGGGATGGGCCCGTTGATGGGCGATGTAGTCCTCGGGATAGCCGAAGACGAACCGGGCCTGCATGAAGGCGGTGTCGCCCGGCACGTCCATCTCCCGCACCACCAGGCGCGGCTCCTCTTCATGGGCCAGAACGAACAGGGCCTGGGGCACATAGGCGGAGTGCCCATCATAGCCGGTGAGATAAAAGATGTTGGAATGATCGATGACCATGAGGGCATCGAGCCCGCGCTCGGCCATCCTGGCCTTGGTCTGGTGCAGGCGTTGCAGATACTCTTGGCGGGAAAAAGCAGTCACGATCGGGCCTCTGGTTGGTGACGATGGGGATCAGGCATGGGCGAGATAGGCGCTGCCGGTCTGGCGCAGAATTTCGAGGGTCCGGCTCATCTCGTTGATCTGCAGGGCATAGCTTTCATCGCCGCCCATGCCGGGCTTGGACAACAGGAAGGCCGGGCGGGTGGCCAGGCCGATATGGGTGGTGATCTTGGAGGACTGGTCGGTCTCGTTGGCCGTGCCGCCCAGATAAGCGGGCATGCCTACGCCGTTGCAGTAGATGGCCGCGTCGATGGTGTTGTTGATCCCGCCCAGATCTGGCGTTTTGATCTGCACCATGTCGGCGGCCGCCGCGTCGGCCCAAGCGCGGATGTCCTCGAGCGTGTTGCACCATTCGTCGGCAATGATGGTGACGGCGATGCCCTTGCGCACCAGCATGTCGCGCAGTTGGGCGAAAATCTCGATCTGGCTGGCGAGCGAGCCCATGACGAACGGGGATTCGATCATCAGCTCGAACGGCTGCACCGCTTCGGCAACGCGCCCCAGATAATCGGCCACCGGCTCGGCGCGATCGCCAAACAGCTCCCCGATGCTGCCATAGACGTCGAAATGGAGCTGCGGGGTGTAGTCCGGGGCGCCGATCTCCTGCACGCGCTGCCGAAAGCGCGTCACGTAGTCGAGGAACAACTGGCCGTCGCGCCCGATGTGGCGGTCGATGTCGCCAAAGGACGAATGGGGCAGGATGTCGGCCCGCTTGAGGATCATGCGGTCGTGCAGATTGTAGTTGTCGCGCATGCACGAGCTGAGGATCTTGAGGATGCCGCCGCTGATCGTCTGGCCGTATTCGCGCGCCACCACCTCGGCCATCTGCTCGCGCCGGGCTATGGCCACGCCATGGAGCAGGGCCTGCGTGACCCCATAGCGCACGGCCATGTGCAACGGTCGGCCCTTCACTTCAATCCGATCGAATTCCTCCGCCAGCGGCCGGAACAGGTCAAGCTCCCGACCCAAGAGGCGCGGGGCGATGACGTCGTGCAAGGTGGGCAGGTGCTCGTACGGTTTGAACGGCCGGTCACGGCCGGCATAGCCGGCCAGGATGACGTCGGCGCAATCGCCATAGGCAACGCTGCCATCCTCGAGCTGGAGCATCACCGAGACGATCCCGGCAGGCTGGGTGATGGTATCGTAGCCGGGCAGCACAGGGTCGCCGTCGAACAGATAGCCGTTGGGCTTGGCTCCGCGCCGCATCGCCTCGCGATCCTGATGCAGAAAGCTCGAACGGCCGGCGGAAAACATGATCTTGGTGATCTTCATCGGTGTCTCCGGAAGGGTTGTCGGATCGAGTGGAAGGCGCAGCGCACCGCAACCCTCATGATGCTGGTTACAACACTCAGAGATAAAACCGGCCAAAGCGCGCGCCCAGGCCGGTGAGGATTTCGTGCCCGATGGTGCCGGCCTGGCGCGCGACGTCGTCGACGCTCTGGTGGTCGCCGATCAGTTCCACCACGTCGCCAGGGGCAATGTCGGCGGAATCGACATTGGTTACGTCGACCATGAAACTGTCCATCGAGATCGGGCCTACCGTGGGCAGGCGGCAGCCGTCGAGCCAAGCCGCGCCCGATGCCGCCAGGCTCCGCCGCCAGCCATCGGCATAGCCGACCCCCAGGGTCGCCACCCGCATCGGTTCCAAAGCGGGCGCGTTCAGGCCATAGCCGGCGCCCAGGCCCTTCGCGATGGTGCGTAATTGTAGGATACGAGCCTTGAGCGACACCACTGGGCACAAGAGGGGCACTTGCGGCCCGGTCTTGAGGCCATAGAGTGCGGCGCCGGGGCGCGCCATGTCTCCGGGCAACATCGCGTCGGGGCCACCGCCCGCCGGATTGGCAAGAGAGGTCGGCACGCCAGGAAAAAGCGCCCGAACCCGCGCAATAGCCGCCAGTTGCGCGGCTGTGGGCGGCTGTGCTGCGTCGACATGGGCCAGATGGCTCATCACCAGCACCAAGTCGAGCCGGTCGCGCAGGCGCACATCGCAGGCCAGGTCCTCGGCTTCGGCCAAGCGCAGGCCCAGCCGGGAGGTGCCGGTATCCACCTGCAGGGCCGCCGGGGCCGCGCCGAGCCGCGACCAGCGCCGGCACTGCTCAAGGGTGTTGAGCACGGGGATGAGGCCGAGCGCTGCAGCCGAAACTTCCGCGCCCGCCGGCAGGCCGTTGAGCACGTAGATTGCCGCTGCCGAGCCGAGCAGGGCCCGCAGGCGGCGGGCCTCGGCTAACGTGGTGACGAAGAAATCCCGACAGCCGTCGCGTTGCAGCGCCGGGGCGATTTCGGCGGCGCCCAGACCGTAGCAATCGGCCTTGACGATCGCGGCGCAGCGCGCCGGCTGGGCACTGGCCTGCAAGGTGCGGTAGTTCTCGACCACGGCCCCCACGTCGATCTCGAGAAAGGCGTCATATTCGGCGGTGTTGGGAACGTGTTTCGATTTGGCCTCCCCCGGCGGGCCGGTCAGCGCCTGGCGGCCAGAAGCGCCAGGGTGCGACTCATCTCGTTGGTCTGCAGCGCCAGCGCCTCGTCGGCGCCCATGCCAGGTTTGGTCAGCAAGAAATCGGGGGCGCAGCACAACCCGATATGGGTGGTGATCTTGGAGGACTGGTCGGTCTCGTTGTTTGAGCCGCCCAGATAATAGCCCATGCCGACGCGCTTGCAGTAGAGCGAGGCCTCGATGGTGTTGTTGATGCCACCCAGATCGGGGGTCTTGATCTGGCACATGTCCACGGCTTCGGCTTCCCCGAAGGCGATAATGTCTTCTACCGTATTGCACCATTCATCCACGATGCAGACCACGTCGATGCCCTTGCGCCGGGTGATGGCGCGCAAGCGCTTGTAGAGGTCGATCTGTTGCTCGCGCGACTCCGACGCCACGATGGGCGCCTCGATCATCAGCGGATAGGGTTTGACCGCATCGCGGCAGCGGCCGAGATAATCGGCCAGTTTTTCGAGGTCATAATCCACGATCTTGGCAAAGGCGCCATAGACGTCGAAATGCAGCGTGGGCAAATAATCGGCATCGCCGACCTCGCGCACGCGATTGGCGAATGTGGTGATGTAGTCGATGAACAGGCCGCCATCGGCGCCCACATGCTCGTCGACCAGGCCGAAATTGGCGTGCGGCAGGATATCGGCGCGCTTGAGGATCATGCGATCGTGCAGATTGTAATTGTCGCGCATGCATGAGGCGAGCATCTTGGGCATGGTCGTGGTGATTTCGGCGCCCTCGGCCGCATATTCGCGGGCGATCACCTCCACCATCTGCTCCCGGCGCGACAGCGCCACGGCATGCAGCAGGGCCTGGGTCACCCCATAGCGCACCGCGGTATGAAGGCGATGGCCGTCCGGATGGACACCGTCAAAGCGCGCGGCCCAGGGGCGAAACTCGCCCACCTCCTGCCCGGTAAGGGTCTCGACCACATAATGCTGGATGTCGTCCATGTGCTCGGCCGGCTTGAACACCCGGTCGCGGCCGGAAAAGCCGGCCGCCGCCACGTCCACGCAATCGCCAAAGGCAATGGTGCCGTCCTCGAGCACCAGCATCAGCGAAGCAATTTTGGACGGCTGGCGGATCTTGTCAAAACCCGGCAGCATGGGCTCGCCATCCCAGAGATAACCATTGGCTCGCGCCTTGCCGCTCTGAATAGCCAGGCTGTCGCCGTGCACGAAGCTTCCCAACCCGGTCGAAACCACCACCTGCTCGATTTTCACCGCCAATGCCTCTTGAAGGTTTCACATAAGAGCGGGTCGCACCGCCACCTGACCAAAGAGACTAGCCAGGAACGGTACCGGCAATCTGCGATAAACCCCATGCGACGCAGGTTTAGGGCGTTCAAGCGGCCGACGGGACGGATTTAGCCCCTTAGTGGGGACCGGACGCGCCAAGCCTGGTAAGGGGCGAGGTCACGGCTTGCGATAGAAGCGCGGCCTTGGAGGGAGATTGGCCAAAATCGCCCAGTACGATCGCGGCCATCATTCACTGAAACACGATCTGTGCCGGCCGCCTCGTCGATCCTGTCCGCGGCGCCGGGCAGCATGTGCCTGGTAATCTTGCAGTCGAGCCTGTCACCGCTTACCTGGGAGCGCGTAAATCCCCCGGCGGATGCATCTGGGAAGGCAGGCCGGCGCTCGACACTTCCGGCTTCCGACCACTGCCGAACTCGATCTGATCCGCCTGCCGTATATCTTTACGCCTTCAGTTCATGCCCAGGTCCTGACTAGGTCGTCGACCGACCGCGTCGAGATGCCTTGGACATAAGCCTCCTGGATCACCGCTGTCAGCGCCTTCTCGGCCATGCGGCGCGGCTCCGGAAAGCCCGGGAAGTACCAACCTTCCTCAGCTTCGAAATGCGCAGCTCAACGGTGCCGGCGCGCGCATCCCAGTCCCGATCGCGGTATCCGTTGTGCTGAGCTGCTCGAAACGGACTCTTCTCGCCATAAGCGGCGTCGGTGGCCGCGCCCACTTCCATCTCCATCAGCCGCTCGGCGGCAAAACCGATCATCTCGCGCAGCAGGTCGGCATCCGCGCTCTTCTCCACGAGCGCACGCAGGTTCATCATGTCGTGGGTCATCTGTGTTCCTTCCAAGCAGGAGTTGGTGTCGCAACCACACCTCACCGGAAAGCGCCGATGACCACCGCGCTACCCAGCTAAACCACGTCCAGGGACCTCACCCGCCCCATTTTTTCCGCTCATCCCGAAGCATGGCCCCCCCGAAAGCGGACGTGCACTTTGAAAGCAGGCACCGGGTCATTGCGTTCGGACGGAACGAAATAGTCTGGATGCCATCATCGAAACGTGCCTCCACAACCTCTTCCCAAGCGCCCAGATCTGCGAAAGAATACAATCGCTGCATAATGGCGGCGATCACAAGGACGCGACAATGTTTGTAAAGACCGTGGAACCGTCTGAGGCCGAAGGTGAGATTGCCGCGATTTATGCCGGTGAGGTGGCATCGATAGGACGTGTTATGCAGGCAACCCAATGCTGGTCGGCTAGGCCCGATATCCTAGTGCCGGTCGAGCATCTGTTGCTCCAGATCAGGGATGGATTTTCCCTTGGCTTGGTCAACTTCCGGCTCATCACACTGATCGCGGCCAAATCCGTGCCATCGAGCTATTGCTCCCATGTCTATTTCAAGGCGCTGTCCGCAATGATCGGGCGCGAGCAGACGTTGGCTGTGCATCGCGACTATCGCAATGCCGGCCTGACGGAGCAGCAGGTGGCTATGCTGGCCTATGCCGAGCAGATAACGATCAACGCCTCGCGCATAAGCAAGGACGATATCGAAGCCCTGCGCGCCGTCGGTCTTACCGATATCAACATCGCCGATATTGCGCTGGCGGTCGCCTTTCGGAACTTCCTTAGCCGCTACTTCGACGCCGTGGGCGCCGAGGTCGAACCTGACTTTCTGGACAGTGACCTCACGATTCGTGACGAGCTGTCGGTGGGCGGTCGCTGAATGCGGCACTTCTGCAACGCGCCCCAGGCACGAACCCGCTGCGCGGGAGGGGTGCGCGCGGTTGGTTCAGCGTCAACGTTTAGGTCTTTGAGCGGCTGGGATTGCAGTCTGTTGATTGCCACTGAGAACTGACCCAGTAGGCTGGGATTTTTCCATCGAATTCTCGGTGGAAATCAACACCCAGAGTGCAAAGCAGCATGAACGTACTCAGCGTCCAGCACATCAAGTGACCTGAGCCCCAAGTTCCCGCCGATTTTGAGGAGAGTCCTTGGGTTGATTGACGTGCCCCCCGATTTTGGACCACCCGGCTGGGGATTTTCCGGGCGGTAAACGCTCAGGGGTGGCCGTGTTCCCGATAGCGCTGTGTGGGCGGACCTCGTTGTAGTCCTTTCGCCATTCCTCCATCTTTGCCCTGGCATCGTCAAGGCTTAGGAACCAGTGGGCGTTCAGACACTCGGCCCGGAACTTGCCGTTGAAGGACTCGATGAAGGCATTGTCCGTGGGCTTTCCTGGCCGGCTGAAGTCGAGCACGACGTCCTTCTGGTAGGCCCATAAGTCCAGATCGCGCGAGATGAACTCGGAGCCTTGATCGACCCGGATCGACTGGGGATAGCCGACCTGGCGACATGGGGCCTGGAAAGAGTGCTCGAGACTGGGAGGTATGAGCGCGCCCGAGTAGTACACCCAGTCAGGATCTTTTCTTGTTCTGAACTGGCAGGTTCCGGTCAGAGCCAACCCGAGTTGGATCGCATGGTGCGCGTGGTAGTCACTTCGCACATTGGTGAGGCCGATCCAGAGGCTGCCACCTTCCCAAAACAATGCCATCCCTGGACGAGCTTCAACCATCGACGACTAGAACGTTCTCGCCAACGCTACCCTATCGCGCACCAAGGTGATCATAAAGTCGGATTGTTTGTTCAGCAATCCAGTCGGCTCTTGTTCCAAATGCGTGCATTCTTGCGACCGCCTGCTTTCACAATCGCAGTCTGTGTCAGTACCCCAGGCGGCTCTACGGCGAGGAGAAGGTTCAGGTTCGCGAGAGCGGCGGTCGCAAGTGGGCTCTGGGCACGCGGCGGCCAAGGCTGGTGCCTGACGGGCCCAACCAGCGCTAGAGCCTGGACTTCGTCAGCGATGCCTTCCACACATGGTCGCCGCTTCCGGGTGCGCACGGTGGTCGACGACTGCACCCGCGAATGCCTGGCGCTCATCGCCGATGGTCTTAATTCCTGCTTCGAGCAACCTGTACCCAACCTAGGGATTTACTCATCACCATTCGCGCGCACAGCCGTGACGCCCAGAGCAGGAACTCCCCATGCGTGATTATCCAGCTGACAAGCAAGTCGTCTCGCAAATCGAAACGGTACGCGCCGCGTTGCCCGCCTGGATCGTCAGTACCGTCGAACTGGTTGAGCTCGCAGAGAATGCCGAACGAGCGGCGGTTCATGCCAATCTTGAGACCAGCCAGCGCTCGCGAGGGCTTATTAGTGAAATTGCAGAATGGCAGCAAAAGCTCAGCGGATGGCAGGGCCTTGATCTGTCGCCTCGTCTGAAGGCCGAGCTCCGAATCCTGAAGGCAACCCTAGACGCATCGATGGACGAAGCCAACGCGGCGGCTGCCGAGTTGAAACTGTTCGATTAAGGATTTGATTTGGCTTGGCGGATAAGGCGGCACTAGGTAGGGTCGTCGCCGGATGGGGGGGGCGTCTGGGAGGATGCCCCGTCAGCTGCTGCGACAATCGGCAATAGTTCGTATAATCCAATTGGTCACAATTGCATCAAGCTCGGGCTCGGGCCGGAGCGGTAGAGCGCTTGCTTGGTTGGAGGCCCACGATGCGCATGTGCGGCCTGAGATCGTGGGACTTCTCCCCTACAGGCTGGGCGGGAGCGGTGATGATTACGGTCGTCGGCACACTCGAATGGATGGCTGTTGCCTTGGCCGCCGTGTCCTATACCACCACATTCATGGATGCTCAGGCTGCGACCCTGACCTTTGCCTAAGCCGTCGCCATGCCGTTCTTTGTTTCGGCGCCGATCCTGTATTACTTTTTCAGCAAGCTGCGTGAGAGCGCGCTGATGCAAGAGGAGTTGGCGCGGGCTGCCTCGCAGGACAGCCTTACCACCTGCCTCAATCGCGGCGCCTTCATCACATTGGTAGAAGCCTACTACGACCGTCCAGCGCACCCAATGTCGGCTCGATATCAGCCAATTGCTGCGCGACAGGATTGAAAAACCTCGGAAAGGGTAATGGACATGTTTGATGTTCGGGGGCCACCCGCCGCGGCGGGAGCCACGGCGATGTGCGATACCCTAAAGGACATCAAGCGCCGATACGATACGCTCAGTTATATCGGGCAGGTTGATTGGTATCGCGGGCAGGTGATATGATATGCTATATCAGTTATCTGCCGCGATATGCGAAAGCCCATCATGAACTACGAACCGATCATCGCTCATCTGAAGGCCGCACGGCTTGCAGCTCGTGTCAGCCAACGTGAGCTGTCGCGTCGCACTGGCATTACCCAAAGCCATATCTCGCTGATCGAGAATGGCGCAGTGGAGCCGGGTCTGCCGAGCATCATCCAGATCGCGCGCGCGCTCGAGCTTGAACTTGTCGTGGTGCCCAAGAAGCTGGTTCCGGCGGTGAATGGCATCATCCGGGGCAATGAGCCAAGCGGACAGTTGACCCCCGAGCAAGGGGCCGCCGCGCTCAAGCAATTGCAGCGCGGCCAGAGACTCATCATCAAGCTGACGGCGCTCTACGGCACGACACCGGACCTGGAGCGGATCGCCACGACACTGCGCGACATGCAGCGCCTCAATCTGCGTCCGGAAGAGGTGCGCGACGTAGGGCGGCTGATCGACGATCTCAAGCGGTATCAGACCAGTCCGCAGGCTGCCTCAGAAGTGCGCAGGATCGCCGACGCACTGCGGCGGCTGCGCAATACGGTCGTGCATCAGGAGCCCGAGGCCCCTCGTCCCGCCTATGCAGGGGACGAAGAGGAGGAGGAAGACAATGCCTGATGTTTCCTTTCTTGAGGTGATGCTCCATGGCAAGCCGATCGGCACCCTGACGCTCGTCCAGGGCCTGCGGACGCTGTTCGCGTTCAACGAGGACTATGTCGAGGATGCCGCGCGGCCGACACTCAGTCTGTCGTTCAAGGACCAGTTCGGCGGGCTGATCACCGAGCAGCATCCCGTGCAACGGGTGGTGCCGCCCTTCTTTTCGAACCTCCTGCCCGAAGGCCCCTTGCGCGACTATCTGGCCAAGCGCGCCGGGGTGAATGCGGGACGGGAGTTTTTCCTGCTCTGGGTCCTTGGCCGCGACCTGCCGGGAGCCGTGTCAGTGCGGCCTGCGGACGGCGAGGCGTTGCCGCCTGAAGTCGGCGATATCCTTGGCGAGCCCGATACCAGGAACCGACTGCGGTTCTCGTTGGCCGGCGTGCAGCTCAAATTCTCCGCTCTCAAGAACAACGGGCGCGGCGGCGGGCTGACCATCCCGGCACAAGGCGTTGGCGGCCACTGGATCGTCAAGCTTCCCTCGATGCAGTATCCGGGCATGCCGGAGAACGAGTTCTCCATGATGTCGCTTGCGGCAAAGATGGGCATGGACGTGCCCGAGCTGCAGCTTGTCGACCTCGATGCACTCGATGGCCTGCCCGATGGGATTGGCGAGTTGAAGGGGCGCGCTCTCGCTGTGAAGCGCTTCGATCGCAGTGACGACGGACCGGTTCATATGGAGGATTTTGCGCAGGTGTTCGGGCTCTTCCCAGAAGAGAAGTACGGCAAGCGCACCTATCGCAGCATCGCCAATGTCGTCTACCTCGAGGCGGGTGTCGCGGCGCTTGCGGAATATATCCGGCGGCTGGTGTTCTCGACCCTCATCGGCAACGCCGACATGCACCTCAAGAACTGGTCCCTTCTCTACCCCGACACGCGCAATGCGACGCTGTCGCCCGCGTACGACCTGCTCTCGACTGTGCCCTATATCGAGGATGAGACGGCGGCGCTGCGCTACGTGAAGACCAGGAAGATGACCGAGTTTTCCGTCGAAGAACTCAAGCGCCTCGCGGCCAAGGCCCTTCTTCCCGAGAAGCCTGTGCTCGACGCCGCAGCCGAGACCGTCGCGCGATTTCGGGACATATGGCCCCAGGAACGCGGCCACCTTGCGCTCGAGAGCAAGGTCGCCGCTGCAGTTGAGGCCCACCTGCAGCGCGTTCCGCTCTATCGCGAACTCTAAAAACGCCGTAACCGCACGCGATCTTGGCCGGCTCCGCATCACGCAGGTCTTCGGCGAACAGGCTGCCCTTCGTCCAACCTCCTCGACCACGACGCTGTGGCGCCAGTCGGCGCCAAAATCATAGGTGTAAGTGAAGCGGGCCTCGCCGCGGGCCAGGGCCGCGCCGAGACGGAGGTAGCGGGCGTCGCTCGTCTCGGTCGCCCCAGTCGGGATCGGTATAGCCATAGCGGCGGTCGCCGATCTCGAACTGGAAGAGATGATAGTCCTCAAACAGCATGGCGGCTTGGATGTCCCACGCCATCGAGCGCTGCATGCGCGTTTCTGCAGAGGTGGGCGGAACGGCACTATTGGTCGACGCCAAGGATGCGGCTGCGGCGCGTTGGTACAGTCTCTATGGGGCATTGCCCCTCGACGATCGCCCGCTGTCGCTGGTGATCTCCTACGCTGAATACAACAGAGCCCGCCAGGCCGCAGGTCTACCTCCCTTGTGACTAGCCAATCATCCGGCGGTGCCGGCCTGCTTCGGCGAAGCGCGCTCCCAAAATAGCGCCGTAGGGAGCTGAAGCAGGTTCTCGCGGAAATCTCCGGTTGCCCGCATGTCCGGGCCGCGATCCGCGGCGGCCTTTCAAGCTGGCTGTCCTGACAACACCCCCGTTTCCCCGCAACGGCAGGCCGTCTTCCGCTTTGCACGCCCCTGCGGGGTGCAGGATCACGGACGTCCCGTCTCTCCGGACGCCATCAGGCCGCAAACGGTCGCGGCGCAAAACGGCAACCAAGGAGAGATCAATGCCACAGGACCTCACGGCTCCCATCGACGACACAATCAACGGATATCTCGCGCGCATCGGCTGCGCCGGCGGCACCACGGCCCGCTTCTACCACGACCCCTATTGCGAGCAGCCCTTCGACGGCGATGACGCTGTCCGGATCGTGATCCTGCACCGGCGCTATATCGATCCATCCCGCGGTGCTTGCGGCAGCACCCGAGGACGTTGCCGCCTGGGAGGGCTCAACGCGACAAAGTCGTCGATTGCCATATCCTGTCTCGGCACCGTTGACACGTCCCGTGAACATATTTAATCAACTAAATAAAATAAAAGGAGTGGAGATGCGGGGATCGGCGGGAGAGGCGATGTCCCTGTTGCGGGACCGGGGGCCGTTGTCGCGGGCGGAGCTGGCGCGCAGCATCGGTGTTTCGGCGCCTGCGCTTACCAATCTGGCCAATAGCCTCCTGGGTCGGGGCAGCGTCGTGGAAACGGCGAGTTCGGCAGGAAACGGCATAGGCCGGCCTGCCAGTCTTCTGGCGCTCGTGCCTGACAACGCCTTTGCGCTGGGCATTCATTTCGGCGTGGGCCGCGTGGGCGTGGTGCTCGCCGATGCCGTGCTGGGGGTCAAGGCGCGCGACAATCATCTGCTCGAGCGCGACGGCACCTCGGTCGAGGAGGCCATGGCCTTGGCAGTTTCTGCGGCCAATGCCCTGATAGAGAGCGCGGGCGTGCCTCGGGGCCGCATTCGCGGCATCGGCGTGGGGGTTCCAGGGCGAGTGGATGCCAGCGGGCGCTCCAGCCTCAACGCCTTCTTTTCCCACAGTGCGGAAGGCTTTCCCTTCGCCGATCTTTTGGAAGAGCAACTCGGCCTGCCGGTGCGCCTCTCGCACAACGTCACCGCCATGGCTCTGGCCGAAGCGCTCTACGGGGCAGGGCGGGGGGCGGCCAGCGTGCTCAACCTCTACATGCGCCGCGGGCTGGGCGCGGGCCTGGTGCAGCGTAGCGCCCAGGGCGCCATCCGCAGTGCCGCCGTCGAACTGGGCCATATCAGTGTCGGGCAGGGCAGCGGCAGGCACTGCCATTGCGGCAATGCGGGGTGTCTGGAGACGGTGTTTTCCGAGCGCGCTCTGCTCGAGCAAATGGCCTGCCGGTCGCTGCCAGCGGGCGGCCTCTTTCAGGCGGCCATGGCCGACGCGGCGCTGTGGGAGCGGGTCTATCCGGCCTTCGTGCAGGTGTTAGCTACGGCGGTCACCCTGCTCGAGCCCGAACTGATCCTGCTGTCGGGCCATCTGGGCGAGGCTCCGCCGCGCCTTCTGGACAGCCTGCGCACCGATCTGCCGCCCCGCGTCATGCCGCAGTTTCGCGGCATCCGCATCGAGCGGGCGGTGCTCCAGCCCGATGCGGGAGCATTGGGGGCTGCCTGTATCGGGCTCGAACATTTCGTCTATCAGGGATAAGGCCATGGCGACCGATCAGGCAGTGACCGCACAACCGCCTCAGCCCCGCGCGCTGCTGGCCTCCAATCTGGCGCTGGGCATCATCTCCTTTGTGGTGGGCATCGGGCTGTGGTGGCTCTATTCCGCCAGCGGCGCCACCCCCTTGCCCGGCCCGGTGCAGGTGGTGCAGCGCTTCGGCACGGCAATCGCCAACGGGCAGCTGTTCAACGACATGCGTGCGTCCATCGTGCGGGTGCTGACCGGCTTCTTCCTGGGCATTGCGATTGCTATTCCCGTAGGCTTCCTGATGGGCTGGTACCGGGTAGCGCGCGGGCTGATCGATCCCTGGATCCAGTTTTTCCGGGTGATCCCGCCGCTGGCCATCATCCCGCTCGCCATCGTGACGCTGGGGATCGACGAGCCGCCCAAGATCTTCGTGATCTTCCTGGCCGCGTTCCTGGCTTCGGTAGTGGCCACCTATCAAGGCGTGGTCAGCGTGGACAAGACCTTCATCAATGCCGCCCGCGTCCTGGGCGCCAATGACTGGGTGATCTTTACCCGGGTGGTCGTGCCCGCCTCCACGCCCTTCATTTTGGTGGGCTTTCGCATCGGGCTGGGTGCGGCCTGGGCCACGCTGGTGGCGGCGGAGCTGATCGCGGCCCAGTCGGGGCTGGGGTTCCGCATGCAGCAGGGCCAGCTCTACTACGATCTGCCCGTCATCTTCGTGTCGCTGATCTCCATTGGCGTCCTGGGCCTGATCATGGACCGGGTCGTGCTGTTTCTCGAGCGTCGGCTGACTTCCTGGCAGGAAAGGGTGGAACATTGAGCGCCGCGCCAAAGATCAACTTCATGAAGACGGGCCGGGTGTTCGGCTTTGGCGACAGCACCTTCGTAGCGCTGGAAAATCTCGACCTGCAGGTCGATGACGGGGAGTTCGTCACCGTGGTGGGGCCGTCGGGCTGCGGCAAGTCCACGGCGATGAACATTGCCGCAGGCTTGCTCAGGCCCACCAGCGGCCAGTGCCTGGTGGACGGCAAGGCCGTCGAGGGCCCGGGCCCCGAGCGCGGCGTCATCTTCCAGCAATATGCGCTGTTTCCCTGGCTGACCGTACGTCAGAACGTGGAGTTCGGTCTCAAGCTCAAGGGCGTTTCCGCTCCTGAACGCCGACGCATCGCCAGCCACTATATCGGACTGGTCGGGCTTACCGACTTTGCCGATGCCCTGCCCAAGCAACTCTCGGGCGGCATGAAGCAGCGCTGCGCCATTGCGCGCGCCTATGCGGTCGACCCGCAGGTGCTGTTGATGGACGAGCCCTTTGGCGCGCTCGATGCGCTGACCCGGGTGCGCATGCAGAACCAGCTGCTCGACACCTGGTCGCGCGAGCGGCGCACCGTGATGTTTATCACCCACGACGTGGACGAGGCTGTCTATCTGGCCAATCGCGTCATCGTCATGGCTTCGCGCCCGGGTCGGCTGCAGGAAATCATCGAGGTGAACCTACCCTATCCGCGCACCGACGAGATCCGGCTATCCCCGGAGTTTGCGGCCATCCGCAACAAGGTCTGGCACGCCGTCTACACGCGGTCGGGTCAATCGAGCAGCAACAAGGAGGAGTAACCACAATGAATAAGCGCAGTTTCGTCAAGCTTTTGGCCGGTGTCGCCATGGCCGGTATCGCCACCCTGCCCGCTTTGGGCCAGGATCTCACCCCGGTGCGGGTGGGCTATATTGCCGACTATTTCGGCACCAGCATGGTGGCCATCGCCACCGATCAGGGACTGTGGGCCAAGCATGGGCTGGAGGCCCAGCTCAGCGTCTTCACCAATGGTCCCATCCAGGTGCAGGCACTGGGTGCCGGATCGCTCGATTTCGCCTATATCGGCCCCGGCGCGCTGTGGCTGCCGGCATCGGGCCAAGCCAAGGTAATCGCGATCAACGCGCTGGGCTATACCGATCGCGTCATCGCCCAGCCGGGCATTGAATCGATAGAGGATCTGCGCGGCAAGCGCGTGGCCGTGCCCGAAGGCACGTCGGGCGACATGCTGCTGCGCCTGGCCCTGGACGCGGCCGGAATGAGCGTGGACGATGTCGAGGTAGTCTCGATGGATCCCAGCACCATCGTCACCGCCTTTGCCTCGGGTCAGGTCGATGGCGCGGGCATCTGGTATCCTTTTGTGGACGTCATCCGCCAGCGCGTGAGCGATCTCAACGAGCTGTCCTCCAACGAGGATTTCTTCCCCGAGGTGGCCTTCCCCAGTTCCTTTATCGTGAGCAATGCCAAGGCCGATGACGAAGCCACCATTCGCAAGATGAACGCCGTCATCAAGGAAGCGCTCGACTATCGGCGCGAGAACCTGGATGCCTCGGTGCAGATCACGGCCGCCTTCCTGGGTGTGCCGGTAGAGCCTCTGGCGGCCGAAGCGCCCCAGGCGCGCCTGCCCTCGAGCGAGGAACTCGAGGCGCTGAGCGCCGATGGCAGCGTCGACGGCTGGCTCGATACGTTGGCCGGCCTCTATGTCGATTTTGGCCGCATCAGCGATCCGCTGCCGGCCAGCCAATTCTACCTCTCCCAGTACTACGCCGACTGATCCTATCGGCTCGCCCCGTGGCCCCGCACAGGCGGCCACGGGCACATGCGGGCCTGCATGAGTGGAAACCCCATGACCAGCAAACGACCCAACATCGTGTTCATCATGTCCGATGACCACGCCGCCAACGCCATTTCCCACTATGGCTCAGGGCTCAACCAAACGCCCAATCTGGACCGGATCGGGCAAGAGGGCATGCGGCTCGATCATTGCTATGTCACCAATTCCATCTGCACGCCCAGCCGCGCCGCCATCCTGACCGGCACCTATAACCACGTGAATGCGGTCACGACCTTGGCCACTCATCTGGACAACCGCCTGCCCAATGTGGCGCGGCATTTGCGCCACGCAGGCTACCAGACCGCCATGATCGGCAAGTGGCATCTGGGCGAGGGGGCGGCGCATGAACCATCGGGCTTCGACACCTGGTCGGTGCTGCCCGGTCAGGGCGACTATTTCGATCCCGTGATGATCGGGCCGGACGGCCCGCAAGTTGAGCCGGGCTATGCCACCGACATCATCACCGACAAATGCATCGATTTCCTCGAGCAGCGCGACCCAGCGCGGCCCTTCTTCCTGATGTGCCATCACAAGGCCCCGCACCGGCCTTTTGCGCCCCATCCGCGCTATCGCGAGCTGTATGTCGAGGACCTGCCGGTCCCTCAAACCTATGACGATGACTACACCAATCGCGCCCAGGCCGCCCGGCTCGCCAAGATGCGGGTGCGTCAGGACATGACCTATGAGGACCTGGGCCTGGTGCAGCCCGAGGGCGGCGACGAGATCGGGGAAGCTCAGCGCGGCGAAAACGGCTTTGTGGGCCGCAAAGTGCCCGATCCGGAAGACGTGACGAGCCTACGCCTAATCGAAAAGGACACCGGCGAAGTCTTCACCTTTACCGACCGGCGTTCACTGCACCTGTTCAAATATCAGCGCTACATCAAGCGCTATCTGCGCACCGTGGCGGCCATCGATGATAGCGTGGGACAGATCCTGGACTACCTCGACCAGAATGGGCTGAGCGAAAATACCATCGTCATCTACACCTCCGACCAAGGCTTTTTCCTGGGTGAGCACGGCTGGTTCGACAAACGCTTCATGTATGAGGAATCGCTGCAGATGCCGTTCCTCATCCGCTATCCCGCCAGCATTGCCCCTGGAACGGTCTCAAAGCGCATCGCCACCAACGTCGATTTTGCGCCCACATTTCTCGATTACGCCCAGGCGCCCATCCCCAGCTACATGCAGGGCACGAGTTTAAGACCAATGCTCGAAGGTAGCGCCGAGGACACCTGGCAGGACGTTGCCTATCACCGCTACTGGATGCATAAGGACTATTTCCACAACGCGTTTGCCCATTACGGGATACGCGATGCTCGCTATAAGCTGATCTACTGGTATAATGACGATCTGAACGAGCCGGGCGCCCATGGCGGCGAAGAGCCACCCGAATGGGAACTGTTTGATTGCCAGAACGATCCGCACGAGCTCAATAATCTGGCCGATGATCCGACCCATGCAGAAATCTTTGCTGCCATGCTGGCCAAGCTCGACGGCAAGATGGCCGAGATCGGCGACATCCCAGAGCACGACTCGACCCAGGCGCTGCAAGGCCGCTCGCGCCCCTGAAGTGCTGTTGGTCGAACAGGCCCGTGCCCGCTATGCGATGCGGCTCGTGGCGGCGAGGGCATGGGCACGCAGACAATCGAAAGGGCCAGATGCTAGGAGCATTGGTGCGTTATTGGTGCCCGATCTGACCCTCGGCCCGTGCCGAGATCTGCCGGGGACGGTGGCGCTGTGACTAGAGCAGGCGCGCAATGACGACAACGCCCGAAGTTGCCTTTCATGGAGCCGATCTTCTCGGCGAACTTCCCCTCTGGAATGTTAACGATTGCCGGCTCTGGTGGGTGGACGTGTCGCGCGCGCAGTTGCAGGCCTTCGATCCCAGCACGGGACGCCATGAGCGCTTTCAGCTGCCGGGCCAACATCTGGGAGGCTGGGCCTTGCGCAGGTCAGGCGGCACCGTAGTGGCGCTCGAAAGCGGGCTGCACCCGTTCGATCCCGCCACCGGGATACTGGGGCCGGTGCTGACCGAACTCATAGCGCCCGCGCAAAGCCAGACCCATCGGCCCAACGAGGCCAAATGCGATGCCCGCGGACGGCTCTGGATCGGCACGCTCGACAAGGCGCGGCAGCCGACCGGCAGCCTCTGCTCTATCGGCAGCGACCTGAAGCGCGGCAACGTGCTGGGGTCCATCGCCATTCCCAACGGGCTATGTTTCAGCCCCGATGGGGCGACCCTCTATTTCTGTGATTCCGAGCGCAAGCAGATCTGGGCCTTTGATTTCGAGGTGGACGAAGGGCGGATATGCAATCAACGGGTCTTTTGCGACCTGTCCGATCAGCCGGGCTTCCCGGACGGATCGGCTGTGGATGCCGAAGGCTGCGTGTGGAACGCCGCTTTCGGCGCGGCCACTATCCGACGCATCGACCCCAAGGGGCGGATCGATCGGGTGGTCGGGCTCCCCACCCGCAAAGTGACCAGCCTGGCCTTTGGCGGCGCCGACCGGCGCACGCTGTTCGTCACCACGGCCTCGGCCAAGCTTTCGCCCGAAATCCTGGCTGCCGAGCCGCTGGCCGGAGCGCTTTTCGCCTTCGAGCCGGGTCCGTCCGGCCTGCCCGAACCCAGATTTGCCGGTTGAACCACGGGCCGGCCCCAGTTTTGGGACCGGCCCGTGCAAGGTTCGCCGATAGTCGCGCCTTGTGGCTTCAGAGCCTCACGCCGAAGGGCTCTCGGCGGCCGGCGGGTCGGTGCGCTCCCGGTGCCGATAGGCGGCCCAGATACTCCAGGTGAGCAGGAGCGCGGCCAGCACGATGAAGGCGGCACTCATGGGGCGCAGCATGAACACTTCGAGCTTGCCGCCCGACATCAGCATTGTGCGGCGGAACTGCTGTTCCATCAACGGGCCCAGCACGAACCCCAACAGCATGGGCGCCACGGGAAAGCCCAGCGTGCGCGCGCCATAGCCCAGCAAGCCGAACACGATCACCAGGAAGACGTCGAACACATTGCTGCCCACGCTGTACACCCCGATACAGATGAACACGATGATGGCCGGGTAGAGATAGTGATAGGGGATGGTGAGCAGGCGCACCCAGATCCCGATCATGGGAATGTTGAGTACCAGCAGCAGCAGGTTACCGATCCAGAAGCTCATCACCACGCCCCAGAACATGTCGGGGCGGTCGGTGATCATCGATGGTCCCGGGGTGATGCCGTGGATGATCAGGACGCCCAGGATCAAGGCCATGGTGGCGCTGCCCGGAATACCCAGGACGAGCGTGGGGATGAAGGCAGCCTGATCGGTGGCGTTATTGGCAGTCTCGGGGCCTACCACGCCCTCGATCGCACCCTTGCCAAAGCGCTGCGGTTCCTTGGCCACACGTTTTTCCACCGCATAGGCGATGAAGGAAGCCACCGTCGGCCCCACGCCGGGCATGATGCCGAAGAACGAGCCCAGGCTCGAGCCGCGCACCATGGGCATCCAGGAGCGGCGCACGTCGTCCCGCGTCGGGATCATCGAGCGCAAGGTAATGCGTTGCAGCACGGCGCCGGGCGCCTGCCTCAAGCTCGAGGTCACCTCGGCTATGCCGAACAGCCCCATGGCCAGGGCCACCAGCGAGATCCCGTCCATGAGGTTGATCATGCCGAAGGTGAACCGCGTCTGACCGGTCTGGATGTCTAGCCCGATCACGCCCAGCAGCACGCCCAAGAGGATCATGGCTATGGCTTTTACCGCCGAACCGTCTGAGATCACCGAGGCGGCGATGAGCCCCAGTACCATCAGGGAGAAATATTCGGACGGGCCAAAGCTCAAGGCCAGCGCCACCAGGGGCTGGGCAAAGAGCACCATTAAGATGATACCCACGCTGGCGCCAAAGAAGCTTCCCATCGTGGTCATGAACAAGGCGATCCCCGCGCGTCCCTGGCGCGCCATCGGGTAGCCGTCCAGGCAGGCCACGGCACTGGAGGGCGTGCCGGGCAGATTGAGCAGGATCGACGCGATCGAGCCGCCATAGGAGCTGCCGTACCAGATCCCCGCCAACATGATGATGGCTGAAGTGGGATCGAGATAGAAGGTGATCGGAAACAGCATCGACATCGTGGCCAGAGCACCGATGCCGGGGATCACCCCCACAAACGTGCCCAGGGTCACGCCAAGAGCGCAATAAAGGAGGTTCTCGATCGACAGGGCCGTCGAGAGCCCCAGCATGAGATTGCCGGAAAGATCGCCTAGCATGACGTCACCATGGCCAATTGAAGGCGGACAGGGACAGCTTGAGCCCGACCTGGAAGATCAGGACTGCCATACCCGACAGCACCAGGGAAAGAATGGCCACGCCGAGCGGCGACAGCCTTGCATCGGCGCGGCTGGCAATGGCCACCACTGCGGTTATCGCCGGCACCAACCCGAAGGATCGGATCAACAGGGCAAAGGCGCCCACCGACAGGCAGATATAGACGATCGAGCGCAGGTCGAACTCAATGGGTGCGCCCTGTTTGACCAGCCCTCCGACCAGGAGGACGAGGCCCAGCACTGCCAGCAGAATGCCTACCCCGGCCGGGAACAAGCCCGGACCCATCTGGAAGATGGTCCCCAGCCTGAGGCTCATCATGGCATGAATGGCGGCCCCCGTGCCGATGGCCGCAAGGGCCCCGCCTCCAATTATGTCCCTATGGTCTCGCATGTGCTTCCAATCACTGAATGGTGTCGACGCGCCGCTTGCGGATCATCGCGATGAGTTTGAGAGAGCTGGTTGCGGCAGTGTGCAGCGCCGCTCGTAAATGCACCGCGGCCCGCTACCGGGTGCCGCGCGTAGTCGTTCAGCGCCCGCCCGCAGTCCGCAGGCAGGCGCTGATCTTGACAATCTTCCGGCTAGGGCGACCCTGCGCGGGGCTCCTCAACACCCTAGGATTCTCAGGGCCATCGTCGTTTCAGCCCCTGAGGGCTGGTGGAGTGCAGGGCCCCGTCATACCGATCGCGTCTGCTGGGCTACCCCCGGCCGTCAGTTGCTCGCCTCATTGCCGTAGAGCGCGCGGATCTGGGCGTCACGGCTGGAGATCAGCTCGAGCACGCCTTCGGGCCCACGATTGAGCGCTTGGTTGTTGAAGGTGACCATGAGCGCCTTGTAGGTCTCGGAATTGACGGCTTCATCGACCGCTTCTTGGAGGCAGGTCCTGATGTCCTCGGGCATGCCGCCCGGCGCCATCAACACGGTGACGCTCTGGATGGGCAGGGCCGTTGCGCCCTGCTCCTCGAGCGTGGGCGAATCCGGGGTGTAGGGCAGGCGGTGCGAGGTGACCGAGGCGATCTGCTTCATATTGCCCGATGCAAGCTCGGCCAGATGGGCGACGCCCTGAATGGTGGCATCGACATGCCCGCCAAGGGTCAGCATCATCGATTCCGACGAGCCGGCGACCGGAACGGCCACCAGATTGATCTCGTACTGCTTGGCGAGTTGCTCGATCACCAGCGTCTGGTTGAAGCCCGCCACGGCCACGGTGGCCTGCCCGGCTTCGCGGGCATACTCGACGAGGCTGGCAATGTCGTCGAACGGTGCCGTGGACAGGGCGGCAAAGCTGTTCCAGCTGTCCATCGCCGAGCCCAGGAACGTGAAGTCGCTGTAGTGGAAATCGAGGTCACCGGCCGAGGGGTTCCAGACCAGCGTGTCGCTGCTGCCCAAGCCGATGGCATAGCCGTCCGGCGCCATGTTGAGCAGGCTTTGCGCCATCACGGCACTGGCCGCACCGGGGCGATTTTCAACCACGATGGTCCAGCCTTCGGCCTGCTCGATGGCCTGCGCGATCGTGCGGGCGATGGAATCGGTGCCGCCGCCGGGCGCGAACCCGACATAGAAGTTGATTGGCCGCTCCGGAAAGCCCTCGGGGCAGGTCGCGGCCAATGCCCCTTGAGACATCAAGGCCATGGCCGCCACGGACGGCCAGAGCAAGGCTTTGCTGCGCTTGTTGAAATTGTTCACCCAAATCTCCTCCCATTGGTACGACCGCTGCTACATGACAGCAGATCTTGAACCATGTTCAGTGTGGGAGTGCAGGCGAAGCTGCTCCATCTATTTCGCGCTTGATTTCACCCAATGAAATCAAACTCTGAATTATGCAGTCGAGTGGTCAATCCAGAAAATCATCCAGACGCGAGAGCAGTTCAGTACGGCCGCGTTCGGGGCGGTCCAATATCATGTAATGGGTGGTGTTCTTGGCTTGCCAGTGGACCACCCGGGGCGAATGGTAGAGATCGGCAACAAAGACCGCCATATCGGTGTCGCGGCATAGAGAGTCATATTCGGGGTTTACTATGAAGACCGGGCAGTAGATCTGGCTGGCGTGAAAGAGCTTTTGGCCAGTCGCGCCCATCAGGAACAGATCTTCGAGCATGCCGTTCGGGCTGCGATAGGTGGGCGGCGTACGGCTGCGCGCCGTCGGGTCGCCATCCAGCAGTGCGTTGCGGAAGGCGGTCACCATGGCAGGGTCGCGCCAGGCGGCCTTGTCATCGATGGGGATCTGCTGGTCCCAATGGGTTTCCAGCATCTCGATGCCGTTGAAGGTGTAGTTGCCATAGACCTTCTGGTTGAAGCGGCCAGGCTGGTCCGGATCGTCCCATCGTGAGCCGATCGCAATGGTCGGGTGGTCTGCGGTACCCCCATAGATCATGCAATAGAGCACGATGCCGGCCACTTTTTCCGGATGCAGGGCCGCAAAAAGGGCAACGGCGGTTGCCCCCACGCCCCAGCCCAGCAAGGCCACCTTGTCCTGGCCGGACGCCTCGCGCAGATGGTCGGCGGCAGCATCCAGGTCGCGCGTGATTTCCATGGTGCGCACCAGGGGTCGGCTGTGATCGGGCGGCAGCGCCATGGCGGCCGGACGCGTCGAATTGCCGAAGCCGCGCGCATCCACGATGTAGCACATATGGCCCGCAGCCGCGAGATCGGCCGCAAGCGAGCCGTTGGCCACCGGCAGATCGAATTCGCTGATGCCCGGAATGCGGGTCCCGTGCATCAGGATGACCGGAACGCGGCTGGTGGTTTGGGTCGAGCGCACCTCGCGCACCCCGATGGACATGCCGTCGGACGTCTGGAGGTGAAAATCGCGCCGGGTAATGGTCATCGTCTATCCTGATCGGTTCGCTCTGGCTGTATGGGAACACGCTGGAGGAGCTATCGCTTGCGCCGAAGTGGAAAAGCCGGTCGTTTCGAAGAGCGAAATGGAAGGATTGCGACCTTGCCTCTCCCAGACCCGAGCCGACCTATCGGTCTGGACTATGGTGTTCGGACGAGCAGGCGAGGCAGTGCAAACATGATCGTTGACACCCATCTGCACATCTTTGACCGCAACACGCCGCTGCTGGAAAGCAAGTGGAACCCCAATGGAGAAGAAGCGCCCGTCACCGATGCGATGATGGTCTTTGCCCGTCACGGCGTAAGCCATGGCGTCCTGAGCACGTCGAGCATTTATGGCCTCGACAACGAGGATTTTCGCCGTGCTCTGGCCCGCTATCCGCAATTGCGCGCGACGGCCAATGTGGCGCTGGACGCCGACCTGCCCACGCTGTCTCGCATGGCAAGTGAAGGCTTTTGCGGCTTGCGCCTGCTGTGGCGGCCGCTCGAGGCAGTGCCCGACCTGCGCGGCGCGGATTGGCGCGCCCTGCTGCGTCGCTGCGTCGATTTGAACTGGCACGTGCACCTGACCGACCGTGCCACGAGGATCGGGGACACCATCGCGGCGCTGGAAAGCGCCGGCGTGCGCGTGGTGGTCGATCATCTGGGCATGATCGACACGCCGCTGGGTATTAACGACCCTGGTCTGCTGGCCATTCTGCGCGCCATGGATCGGGGAAGAACCTGGGTGAAGCTGGGGGGCGTGTTCCGCTTTTCCGACCCTCAGCGCGCCCGGGCCGCTGCCGATGCCTTCATCGCGGCGGGTGGCTGGGAGCGCCTGATGTGGGGCAGCGACTGGCCCTTTGTCGGCCATCTGGGCACGGTGAGCTACCAGGATGCGCTGGCGTGCCTGGACTGGGTGGCCGACCCGGCCATGCGCCGCAAGGTCCAGAGCGGCACGGCGATAGATTTCTATTTCGGTGGGGTTGGCTGAGCACCGGCCAGGTGTGGCCTCCGTGTGTCGAGGATGCGCATGAGGCAAGGCGTCTCGCGCCCTGCGCCATCTGTTCAGGGCTACAGCCCCGCCGCTTTCGTGAGGTTCACCCTGAACCTGTCGCGGCGGCGCTGATAGCGGCGGGTCATTTCGGCCGAAGCGTGGCCGAGCTGCTTTTGCACGTGGCGCTCGTCCACTTCGGCCGAGGAGGCGAGCCCGGCGCGCAGGGAATGGCCGGCAAAGAGCCCGCTGCGCTGGCCTTCGGGGAGATCGCCCCGCACGCCGGCGGCGAGGGCGGCGCGCTTGACCAGGCGCGCAACCTCCTGATCGTTGAGGCGCTCGTTGGCCACCCCCTTGCCCTGTTCGGTGACCCGCCGGAAAATCGGGCCATGGCCGATGCGACCGAGTTTCAGCCAGGTTTGCAGCGCCACCACCGGGCAGGTGGCGTCCGATGAACCCCGGCCGATCTCGACCTCGCGCCAGCCGGTCTTGCCGCGCAGCGTCAGCAGCAACCCCTTGTCCAGGATCTCGATCCATCCGCGCCCGTCCTCGGTCTGGTTGCGACCACAGTCGAGCCCGGTGATTTCCGAGCGCCGCAGGCCGCCGGCAAAGCCGATCAGCAGCATGGCCCGATCACGCAGGCCTCTTAAGCTGCCCCGATCGAGCGTTTCCAGCATGGCGATCAGATCCTCGGGCAGGATGGCTTCCTTCTGCCGGGGCGGGGCGGCGTGCGTGTTGCGGATGCCCGCCATCACCGTGGCGATATGGCGATCCTTGCGATCGAGGATCTGACCACGCTGGGCATAGTTCCAGCTCAGCGACGACAGCCGGCGCGCAATGGTCGATACCGAGTTCGGCTTCTTGTCGCCGGTGGCCGTGCCCGAAGCGCAGGCGGTGATGTAGAGCCCCACTGCTTGCGGATCGGGCGGCATGAGCGCAAAGCCCTGGCGCCGGCACCAGCCGGCAAAGTGCTTCCAGTCGGCACTGTAGGCGCGCCTCGTATTGGCCGAGCTGGCCGCCTCGACATAGCCGCGTGCGCGCTCGGTCAGCTGTTCCAGATGCGCGGGTGTTTTTGGGTGCGGTGCAGACGAGGGGAGGTTTTCCGCCTCCGGGTCGGCATTGCGACCCATCTCCATCATGGGATCGACCATGTTTGGCAGATCGTCGGTGCTGTGGATTTCGGCAGAGGCCTTGGGGTCTGTGGCCATGCCTATCCGACTTTGCCGTCATCTAAGAAAATGGTGCCGTCTTCATCGCTTCCCGGTCCGTTAGCAGCAGCGGCCTGCACGAGATTTGCGCGGGGGCGGGCTTGGACCAGCGCGTCCGTGATGGAGAATTCGGCCTGCAGGGCCGCGTAGGCATCGCGGCAAGCGGGACCGTTCGCCAAATTCGGGGCGTATGGGTCATGCGCCTTGATTGTCGTCTTCGTCATGGCATCTCCGGGGAAGGACATGCAGAGCTGATGTCCGTCTTGGAAAAGTCATTGCCCTTGTAGAGCAGCGTCTCGCCGGTCAGTCTGGCGAGCGCGTAGGAAAAGCAATCGCCATAATTCAGGCCTGCAGGATGCCTGCCTTTGCCGAAGCGGCGCCATGCGCGGCGGGCCTGGTCGGCGTGCTCTGACGTGACCGCGACGATCTCCAGGCCTGCCTTGTGCGACCACAGATCGAGTTCGGTGCCGCCAGCCTCGCCAAACCGTCCCTCGATCACCATCGCAGCTTCGAGAAACGTCGCCGCCGAGATGAGCCGGACAGGATCTTCCGCAATGCAATCGCGATACACCCCAGCATCGCGCTCGCCAAAGAAGATCGCCACGATCGCGGACGTGTCGATCACCATCAGGATGGGAGTCCGTTCTCGTCGTAACCGATGAGTTCGTCAGGCGAACGAGGGTCGAGGACCGGAAGCGCACGCAACCGCCGCTGCATTGCCTCCATGTCCTCCAGAAATGCTGCCTTGCGGGTGTCCGAGCCCGTTCTGCGCAGACGCTCTTCAAGCGCCCTTTTGGTCGCGAGCGTGATGGATTCTCCGGTTTGATGCGCGAGCTTACGGGCGAGGTTTTCCGTTTCGGGATCTTTGATGCTCAGCGGCATAGGGCGCTTCCTAGGTACCAACTTGTCCGTATTATACCCAAACTAGCACGACGGGCATTTCAAAGCACGGAAAACCTGCTGCACTCTCGACTTGAGCAGACGGGTGAATGGCGCGCTCGGCGGGTCTCCGGTCGCTGAAAATGGCCATTCTCTATATAAAGTCGATAATGACTGATAATGCAAGATTATCGTGCTTAGCGACACCCTGACAGGCCGTGCGCAAATAGCACATAAAGCTGGCCTAATCCGCACGTGCCGGGTACTCTCAACACCATGACTCGCCCCCTCGCCCCGGCCCCCGCTTTCCATCCGCCCGCGCCCCGCGTACCCGCCTGGGCGGTGCCGCGTGGGCCGGTCGAGCGTGACGTCGAGGCTGCCTTCATGGCGGGGAGTGCATTGACTGCGCTCGACACTCTGGTCCGGTCGAACCCGCCCTGGCTGGGGGCCTGGCGGCAGCGGCTGGCGCTCAAGGCGGCGGCTGCCACGGTCACACTGCTGCGCCGCACCGAGGATGAATCGGTGCTGCGCGATGGCTGGGCGCTGCGGCGCCCCGGCGAGGCTTTGGGGCCCGCAGGGGCAGTTCATGCCGCCTGGCATCGGCTCGCCAGCCGCACCGTGTCGCTCTCGCTCGACGAGCTGCAGACTAGTGCCGGTCATCTCGGTGTTCCCTGGCCCGATACTGCCGGCGATCTTGTCGCTGCCCTCGCAGCGGAGCGGCGCAGCGGGGCGCCCGCGCCGGCGATCGCGGCGCGGATCGGAGCGGCGGTGATGGCTGAAACGGCGCACGCCGAGCCGCTGGCCTGGTGGCTGGCCGATCTGGCGCTGTCGGCGCGCCTGGGCTGGTCGCCCGCCGTGCCGCTGCTGGCCGGCCAGATGCACGCACGGGCATTGCGCGTCGGTCCCAGCGGGCAACGGGGTCGTCCGGGCGGCGAAGGATTTGAACGGGTAGTGTGCCTGGCCGCAGCCCAGGGCGCGGCCGAGGCGTGCCGTCTGGCGGGCGAGATGGCGCAGCGGGCCGAGCGGCTGGCGGCCGTGCAGCCCAAATTGCGGACCAAGGGGGCAGGGGAGGTGGTGGCGCTTTTGCTGAGCGAGGATGCCGTGCCCGGCACCTATGCCAGCCCCACGCTGACGCGCTGGGCCAGCCGCCGCCTGTTCGAGCGCCTCGAGCAGCTGGGCGCGGTGCGCGAGCTGACCGGCCGCACCAGTTTCCGGCTCTACGGGCTCTAGCCATGGGCCGCCCGTCTCGCGATCCCGAAGTGTTGGACACCGAGCTCGAAGCGCTGCCGCCGGATCTGCGCTGGCGGGAATGGATGGTGCGCATCGAAGCCTTGCTGTTTGCTGCCCCCGAGCCGGTGCCGCGCGAAGTTCTGGCCCGGCTGGTGGGGCAGGAGTGCAGCCTGGACTTGCTGCTCGAGGATCTCGCGGCCGAACTGGCCGCCCGCCCCTACGAAATCGTCGCGGTCGCCGGCGGCTGGCAGTTCCGCACCCGACCCCGCCACGCTCACCTGTTGCGCATCGCCTTTGGCAGCACCACCACCGCACAGGACATCACCCCCGGCGAATTGGTTGTCCTGGCCGCCATTGCCTATCACCAGCCCATCACCCGCGGGGCGCTCTCCGAGATGCTTGGCCGCGACGTCTCCCGCGACACCATCGGCCAGCTCCGCCGTCTCGATCTCATTGCCTCGGGGTCGAGGTCACCGCAACCGGGCGCGCCTTATACTTATGTGACCACCGCGCGGTTTCTGGAGAGATTCGGGCTCGACACCCTGCGCGACCTGCCCGAAATCGAGGCGCTGGAGGATGCGGGGCTGGCGGGTGAGGGCGACGAGGGGGCGGATTGGGCTAGGTAACCGACTCATAAGTCCGCAACCAGATTCGGATTGAGGCGAGCTGGACCGAGGCGAGGAAGTTGTCGTCGCGCTTGTCGTATCGGGTTGCGACAGCCCTGCAGTGTTTGAGTTTCCTGAAGAACCGCTCGACCGCGTTGCGCTGGCGGTAGACCCATTGGCTGAACGGGAAAGTTTTGACGCGGTTCGGCATTGCGCGGATGTTGGCCCACGCGCCCCGTTCGGCCATCGCGGCACGCAAGGCATAGCTATCATAGGCGCGGTCGGAGAGCAGGATGTGTCCAGGATCGACGGTCTCGAACATGTCGGCGGCCGAACGTCTGTCGTGAGCCTGGCTCTAGGTCGTGGACTCATAAGTTCGGAGGTGGAGCCTTGCTGAAGCGAGCGCGACGGCGGCCAGGAAGTTCCTTGCGAGCTTGTCGTATCGGGTTGCGACTCTCCGGAAGTGTTTGAGTTTGTT
>Ga0182739_1000602_pt1 | contig 43750 bp, 47 predicted proteins | sample eDN5th30CBELigBY_FD_128873 | JGI IMG/M metagenome (GOLD analysis project Ga0182739, IMG submission 128873) | Enriched backyard soil microbial communities from Emeryville, California, USA - eDNA 5th pass 30_C BE-Lig BY (version 2) (version 2) | ecosystem: Environmental > Terrestrial > Soil >... | reverse complement strand
CAGGATGGGCACCTTGCCCTTGCAGGTCTGCACGGCGGTGCGGATGACGTCGGAATATTCCTGGGGCGCGAGCGAGAAGAACTCCCCGGTGCCGCCCGCGGCGAACAGGGCGGTGGCGCCGTAAGGGGCCAGCCATTCCAGGCGAGCCGCGTAGCTCTTGGCGTTGAAGTCGCCGTTCTGGTCGAAGTCGGTCACCGGGAAGGAAAGCAATCCTTCCGAAACGATGCCCTTGAGTTCCTGCGGAGTCGTCATGTTGCGCTCATCCCTAAATGGCCGTCGCAGGCGGGAGGGGGTGCTTGCGAACGGGATGCGGTGGTAAAAGGTGAGTCATCGTACAACATCAAATTGCCGGATTCAAGGCGTGTCCCCATGAGGCGCCCCGTTTACAAGGGGAAACCCGAAATTCCTTTCTGAAGGCTTTCAGCGATATTCTCTTGGTTGTACGATAACGTACGGTGTCCGCAGCGGGACATCCATCAGGCAAAAGGATTCAACATGCAGGTTGCAGTCGAGCAGGCGCCAGTGCTTATCAAGATTCACCCCGACGACAACGTCGCCATCGTGGCCAACGATGGCGGATTGCCCGCGGGAACCGTTCTGCCCGACGGGCTCCAGTTGGTCGACGCGGTGCCGCAAGGGCACAAGGTCGCTTTGGTCGACCTGGCCGAGGGCGACGCGGTGGTGCGCTACAACGTGGTGGTCGGCTACGCGGCCAAGGCCTTGCCGCGCGGCAGCTGGATCAACGAGCGCGTCACGACCATGCCGGCCGCACGCACGCTGGAAGACCTGCCGGTGTCCACCCGCGTGGCGCCGCTGCCTCCGCTGGAGGGATACACCTTCCAGGGCTACCGCAACGCCGACGGCACGGTGGGCACGCGCAATATCCTGGCCATCAGCACCACGGTGCAGTGCGTGCAGGGCGTCGTGGAGCACGCGGTCGCGCGCATCCGCCGCGAACTGCTGCCGCTGTACCCGAACGTGGACGACGTGGTGGGCATCGAGCACACCTACGGCTGTGGCGTGGCCATCGACGCGCCCGGCGCGGCCATTCCCATCCGCACCCTGCACAACATTGCCCGCAACCCGAATTTCGGCGGCACGTCCATGGTCGTCAGCCTGGGCTGCGAAAAACTGCAGCCCGAACGCCTGCTGGCGCCCAACGCCATTCCCATCCGGGCGGGCGATGGCATGGCCGGAGAGGGCGTGGACACCATCGTCCTGCAGGACGAAGAGAACATCGGCTTTGAATCGATGATCGCGCTCATCATGCGCACCGCCGAGCGCCATCTGCAAAAACTCAACGCCCGCCAGCGCGAGACCTGCCCCGTGTCCGACCTGACCGTCGGCGTGCAATGCGGCGGCAGCGATGCGTTTTCCGGCGTGACGGCCAATCCGGCCGTGGGCTTTGCGACGGACCTGCTGGTGCGCGCCGGGGGCACCGTGATGTTCTCGGAGAACACCGAAGTGCGCGACGGCATCGACCAGCTCACCGCGCGCGCCGAAACGCCGGAAGTGGCCGAGGCGCTCATCCGCGAAATGGCCTGGTACGACGCCTACCTGCAGCGCGGCATGGCCGACCGCAGCGCCAACACCAGTCCGGGCAACAAGAAGGGCGGCCTGTCGAACATCGTCGAGAAGGCGATGGGCTCGATCGTGAAGTCCGGCTCTTCGCCGATCCATGGCGTGCTGTCGCCGGGCGACCGCCTGACGCGCAAGGGTTTGATCTTTGCGGCCACCCCCGCCAGCGATTTCATCTGCGGCACGCTGCAACTGGCGGCCGGCATGAACCTGCATATCTTCACCACCGGCCGCGGCACGCCCTATGGGTTGGCGCAGGTGCCGGTCATCAAGGTCGCCACGCGCTCGGCGCTGGCGCGCCGCTGGCACGACCTGATGGACGTGGACGCCGGGGTCATCGCCACGGGCCAGGCCTCGATCGAACAAGTGGGCTGGCAGCTCTTCCAGATGATGCTGGACGTGGCCAGCGGCAAACAGCAGACCTGTGCGGAAAAACTCAAGCTGCACAACGCCCTGGCGCTGTTCAACCCCGGCCCCGTGACCTGATCGGGGCCCCTTCGATCCGCAGTGCCATCGCAGAATAAAACCACCGAGAGGAGACAGCCGATGGAAATTGACCCCAAAGTCCAGGCCGGCCGGCGCCGGCTGTTGGGCACCGCGCTTGCGCTGGGACCCGCCAGCCTGGTCCAGGCGCAATCGTTCAGCTTCACCCCGCAGCAGCGGTATCCGGACCCGTCGGTGCGGATCCTGGATCCGGAATTCACCAAGTACCGCATCTACAGCAGCAGCGTCGAGCAACTGGCCACCGGCTTTCGCTGGCTGGAAGGCCCGGTCTGGTTCGGCGACGGGCGCTATCTGCTGGTCTCGGATATCCCCAATAACCGCATCCTGCGCTGGGACGAGACCACCGGCCAGGTCAGCGTGTTCCGCCACCCGTCCAATTTCAGCAATGGCCTGGCGCGCGACCGCCAGGGCCGGCTGCTGACCTGCGAACACCTCACCCGCCGCGTCACGCGCACGGAATACGATGGCAGCATCACCGTCCTGGCCGACCGCTTCGACGGCAAGCGTTTCAACTCGCCCAACGACATCGTCTGCCAGCGCAACGGCGCCATCTGGTTCACCGATCCCCCGTTCGGCATCGGCGGGCACTGGGAAGGCGAAAAGGCTACCCCGGAACTGCCGCTATCGGTCTATCGCATCGATCCGGCCAACGGCCGGGTGACGCTGGCGATCGGTGACATGGCCGCGCCCAATGGCCTGTGCTTTTCGCCCGACGAAAAAGTGCTTTACGTGGTCGAGTCGCGCCACCAGCCCCACCGCGTGGTCTGGGCCTTCGACGTGGGCGCGGACGGCGCGCTGTCCAACAAGCGCCTGCACATCGACGCCCAGGGACCCGGCGCCCTGGACGGCATCAAGTGCGACGAGGCCGGCAATCTGTGGTGCGGCTGGGGCAGCAACGGCTCGCCCGACGCCAAGCCCGAGGAGCTGGACGGGGTGATGGTCTTCAACCCGGCCGGCAAACCCATCGGCCACATCCGGCTCCCGGAACGCTGCGCCAATCTGTGCTTCGGCGGCGCCAAGCGCAACCGCCTGTTCATGGCCAGCAGCCATTCGCTTTATGCCCTGTACGTGGAGACGCGCGGCGCGGCATAGGCATATCCCCACCGCGGCCTCACGCGGCCGCGGAACACTTCAGCACACATACCAAACCGTGTGGAGACAGCATGAACCCGAGCAAAAGACAGTTCCTGGGCAGCGCCGCCGCGCTTTGCCTGACGCCGCTGGTGCCGGCATGGGCCCAATCGGCCGATTGGCCGACGCGCCCCGTGCGCATCGTCGTGCCTTACCCGCCCGGCGGTTCGTCGGACATCATCGCGCGCATCCTGGCGCCCCGGCTGTCCGAAGCGCTCAAGCAGACCGTGGTCGTCGAAAACAAGCCCGGCGCCAACGGCAACCTGGGCGCGGGGCTGGTCGTGCAGTCGGCGCAGGAAGGCCACACGGTGTTGCTGTGCGACGTGGGCGCACTGGCGATCAGCCCGTCCGTCTACACCAAGCTGACCTTTGACCCGTCCAAGGACCTGCGCGCGGTGGGCATGCTTGCCTACTCGCCGCACGTGCTGGCGGTGCATCCGGACGTGCCGGCCAAGACCTTGCAGGACCTGGTCGAGCTGTCCAAGAAAGAGCGCATCAACTTCGCGGTCACCGCCATCGGCAGCGCGCCGCACCTGGCCGCCGTGGCCGTCCAGCAGGCCACGGGCGCGCAATGGGAGTATGTGCCGTACAAGGGCGGCTCGCAGGCGGTCACCGACACCATCGGCGGCCAGACGCAGATCATCATGAACGGTCTGCTGGCCACGCTGCCGCACATCAAGTCCGGCAAACTACGCGCCGTTGCGATTTCCAAGAGCGAACGCATGAAGCTGGTGCCGGACATCCCGACCATCTCGGAGCAGGGCGTCAAGGGCTTCGAATCGGGCACCTGGCAGGGCGTGATGGCGCCCTCCACCATGACCGACCCGGTGGCCACGCGCCTGTCCACACTGATGGCGCAGATCATCAGCGAGCCCGAAATCGCCGCGAAACTGAACGAGCAGGGCGCCGAGATCGTCACCAAGAGCCCGGCCGAGCTAGCGCAGTTCTTCAACGGCGAGCGTGCCCGCTGGGCCAAGGTCGTGGCCACCACCGACATCCGCCTGGATTGAGCTCCGCGGCTTCGATACACGCTGCAACTCCCCCGCCTTGCGAGGGGCGGGGGAAGGGCGCACACTGGGAATGAACCGGCCCGATCCGGGCGGCCCCGACCGTTGCGGCCGGCGTCGACCCAGCCGGGCCATCCCGGTGGAGCCTACCGATGAAACTCCTGGTCGCCTTGGCGGCGCTGTCGGCAGCGGTCTGGTGCCATCCCGCAATGGCGCGTGATGCGCTGCCTGCCGTTCCCCAGCCGCCCGCATCCGCGCGCACCGTGCCCGACACCTGCCTGGGCACGGACTGTCCGCGCATCGTGGATCCGGGCAAGCTGAACCGCGACTGCCTGGGCACGTCCTGCCCAGGGTCCCGATATCCATCCCCGGCCCAGGCCTCCCCAAGACCGCAGGACCAGCCGGGCTTGAAGGGCGCACCCAAATCGTGGCTGCCCCCCATGCCGCCAAGGCCGGGTCAACCGCCCATCGGGCCCCTGACGCCGGCGCCGGCGCTGCCGCGGTAGAAGAACGAACGACAGTCCTCCGGAAAATAAACCGGCAAATAAACCGGAAAAAGAAGGCGAAAGGAAGGATGATTGTGCAAAAAAAGACTTTAATATCAGAATCTTGCAAACCAATGAATCGGTAGTGAAACCGGCAAAAATGTACGATTCTCCGCATCAGTTCCTGCCCCTGCAACCCGCCGCCCATCTGCTTCAACCCTATCGCGAACGCGCGTCCGCTATCGTAAATGGCGCCGCGGAGCTGGGAGGGCGTGCTCATCCAGCAACACGTGACGCGCTACGAGAGATGCTGCGGAGCATGAATTCGTATTACAGCAATCGGATTGAAGGACAGAGCACCACGCCCAGGAACATTGATGCAGCCCTGCACCACGACTTTTCGGATCAACCGGAAGTGGCGCGGTTGCAGCGAATCGCTTTAGCGCACATCGACGCGGAGCGCGCGGTCGAGCAGCCGGACGTGGCTGTCGCTCCGCTTGATGCGAAGTTTGTCCAGATTGCGCATGATGCGCTATATGGGCGATTGGCGGCTGCCGACAGAACAACCAAAGATGGGTTGATCGTTGAGCCCGGTGCGCTACGCCGCATCGACGTAAGCGTCGGGCGACACAACCCGCCAACCTGGCAGTCATTGCCCAGGTTCATGGATTTTTTCACCGAGCACTATTCCCGCCTGCAAGCGGCGGAATCCCAACTCATCGCCATCGCTTGCGCGCACCATCGCATGGCTTGGATGCATCCGTTCACCGATGGCAATGGGCGTGCGACCCGCCTCCAGACTCACGCTGCGATGATGCCCATCACGAAGGGGCTCTGGTCGGTTAACCGAGGTTTGGCGCGCGGCGTGCAGCACTACTACGACCATCTGGCTGCCGCAGACGCCCCGAGACAGGGAGATCTGGACGGTCGGGGAAACCTCTCTCAACAGGGGCTGCTCCAGTGGGTCGACTACTTCTTGCGCGCTTGCGAGGACCAATTGGAATATATGGTCCGAATGTTGGCGCTCGATTCAATGAAAGCGAAGATCAAGGCGGCTGTCCAGGTGGAGGCAGCAAAAGGGAGGCTGCGCGAAGAAGTCGCGCTACCGCTATACCACCTGTTTGCGGCAGGCCCCGCCACCCGGGGTGAGTTTATCCAGATGACGGGGTTGGGCGAACGCACGGGGCGGGCAGCACTGTCTGCAGTATTGAAGTGCGGTTTGGCCGCATCCGAAACTTCTCGGGCTCCCGTACGCTTCGCGTTTCCTCTGGATGCTTTGCCGGTGCTGTTTCCCGCCCTGTATGGCGTCGGAGAATAGCGCGCGCCGACGCTCAAACCGCCAGGCTGATCCAGGTCGTCTTCAGGTCCGAGTACTTGTCCAGCGCGTGCAGCGACTTGTCGCGGCCGAATCCCGACTGCTTGACGCCGCCGAACGGCACCGAGATGTCGCCGTCGGCGTAGCAGTTGACCCACACCAGCCCCGCGCGCAGCCGGCGCGACAGGCGGTGGGCGCGTGACAGGTTGGCGGTCCACAGCCCCGCGCCCAGACCGTAGACCGAGTCGTTGGCCAGGCGGATGGCGTCGTCTTCCGACGAGAAGCGCTGGGCCGCCAGCACCGGGCCGAAGATCTCCTCGCGCACCAGCGAACTGTCCTGGCCGGCGCAATCGAAGATGGTGGGCTCGATGTAGTAGCCGCCGGTCGCCGCCAATGCCTGGCCGCCGCCCATCCGCAGGCTGGCGCCCTCGGCCTTGCCTGCGGCGATGCGGTCCAGCACGCCGCGCATCTGGCGTTCGTCGACCATGGCGCCCATGGCGGTCGCCGGGTCGAGCGGGTCGCCGGGCTGCAGGCCCGCCGCGAAGGCGGCAACCTTTTCCATGAAGGCATCGTAGATGCCGTCCTGCACATACAGGCGCGATCCCGCGATGCAGACTTCGCCCTGGTTCGAGAAAATCGCCAGCGCGGCCGCCTGTGCGGCCCGGTCCAGGTCGGGGCAGTCGTCGAAGACGATGTGCGGCGACTTGCCGCCGCATTCCAGCCACACGCGCTTCAGGTTCGACTGGCCCGAATACTCCATGAAGCGCTTGCCGGTGGCGGTGGACCCTGTGAACGCAATGCAATCGACGTCCGGATGCCGTCCCAGCGCCTGGCCGGCGACCGCGCCCAGGCCGGGCACGACGTTGAAGACACCGGGCGGAATGCCGGCCTCGCTGGCCAGCGCGGCCAGCCGGATCGCCGACAGCGAGGCCTGTTCGGCCGGCTTCAGGATCACGCTGTTGCCCGCGGCCAGCGCCGGAGCGACCTTCCAGGCCGCCATCATCAGCGGGTAGTTCCACGGCACCACCGCGGCCACGACGCCTAGCGCTTCGCGCGTGATCGTGGCCAGGGCGTCCGGCCCGGTGGGCGCGATCTCGTCGTAGATCTTGTCGATGGCCTCGGCGTACCAGGCGTAGCAGCGCGCGGTCTCCGGCAGGTCGAAGGCCAGCGCGTCGCGGATCGGCTTGCCCATGTCCAGCGTTTCCAGCAGGGCCAGTTCTTCCTGGTTCGCCTCGATCAGCGCGGCCAGGCGCAGCAGGCGTTCCTTGCGCTGGCGCGGGGCCAGCCCGCTCCAGACGCCCGCCTCGAAGGCCCGCCGGGCGGACTGGACCGCCCGGTCCACGTCGGCGGGGCCGCAGGCCGCCACGTCGGCCAGCTTGCGGCCGTCGATGGGGCTGGTGGCGGGGAGCGTGGCGCCGTCGGCGGCGTCGCAATAGGCGCCGTCGATATAGGCCTGGCCGCCGATGGCCAGGGACGCGGCGCGATCGCGCCAGTAGGCGGCGTTGCGGGCGCTCATGCGCGCACCTGCGCGTCGTTGGCTCGCGCCACCATGGCGTCGAGCAGCACGTTGCAGCCCGCTTCCAGGTCGGCGGGCTTGGCGTCCTCGATTTCGTTGTGGCTGACGCCGTCCTTGCAAGGCACGAAGATCATGGCCGTGGGCGTGACGCTGGCCATGTAGACCGCGTCGTGGCCGGCGCCGGTCACGATGTCCATCGCGGGCAGGCCGCGGCGGGCCGCGCCGTCGCGCACCTTGCCCACCAGGTCCAGGTCGAAAGGCGTGGGCGGGAAGTACTGCACCTGCTTGACGTCCACCGTCACGCCGTGGCGTTCGGCTACGTCGGCGCAGACGGCGAGCCAGCGTTCGTCCATGCCGGCCAGCGTGGCCTCGTCCTCGTGCCGCAGGTCGACCGTGAAGCGGACCTGGCCCGGGATGACGTTGCGCGAACCCGGATGGGCGTGGATCTCGCCCACCGTGCCGCGCCCGTGGGGCTGGTTGTCGTTGGCGATGCCCACCACGGCCTGCAGCAGGAAGCTGGCGGCATAGAGCGCGTCGCGGCGGATCGGCATCGGGGTCGGACCCGCGTGCATTTCCATGCCGGTCACGCACACGTCGTACCAGCGCACGCCGAGCGAGCCGGTCACCACGCCGACCACCTTTTCCTCGTGTTCCAGGATGGGGCCTTGTTCGATATGCGCCTCGAAATAGGCGCCCACTGGACGGCCGCCGACCGGGTCGGCGCCGGCATAGCCGATGGCGGCCAGCTCGTCTGCAACCGACTTGCCGTCGTGGTCGCGCGCGGACAGGGCCACTTCCAGCGGGAATTTCCCGGCGAAAACGCCCGAGCCCATCATCACGGGCAGGAAGCGCGAGCCTTCCTCGTTGGTCCAGATGGCGACCTCGAGCGGCGCTTCGGTGACGACGCCGTGATCGTTCAGGCTGCGCATGACCTCCAGGCCCGCCAGCACGCCATAGCAACCGTCGAACTTGCCGCCGGTGGGCTGGGTGTCGATATGGCTGCCGGTCATGACCGGGGGCAGGTCGTTGTTGCGGCCGGCACGGCGCGCAAAGATGTTGCCCACCTGGTCCACGCGCAGCGTCATGCCGGCCTCGCGCATCCACCCCGTGACCAGGTCGCGGCCCTGGCCGTCCAGCGCCGTCAGCGCCAGCCGGCAGTTGCCGCCCTTGGCCGTGGCGCCGATCCGGGCCAGGTCCATCAGCGACTGCCACAGCCGCTGTCCATTGATAGAAATCGTGGTCGTCATGTCAAAAGGTCCGTGTGTTCATTGGCCCGAGCGGGCGATGCGGGCTTGCGCGGCCTTGCGGATGCCCATGAGGGTTTCGCCGGGCGCGATGCCGTTGGCGTCGTAGCGGATCTCCAGCAGGGCGGGCAGGCTCTCGCGTTCGGCGAAAGCCAGCGCGCGCTCGAAGGCCGGGCCGAAGTCGGCGGTGTTCTCGACCGCCTCGCCGTAGCCGCCGTAGCCGCGGATGATCTGGGTGAAGTCGGGGTTCTCGAAGCCCAGCGCGATGGCGCGGGCGGGGAACTCGCGTTCCTGGTGGGCGCGGATCGTGCCCCAGATGCCGTTGTTGAAGACGAGCACGACCACGCCCAGGCGGTACTGCATGGCTACGCCCAGTTCCTGCATGTTCATCTGGAAGCAGCCGTCGCCCGCGTAGCAGACCGCGGCGCGTTGGCGGTCTTCGAGCTTGGCGGAAATCGCCGCCGGCAGTCCGTAGCCCATCGAACCGACGGTGGGCGTGAGGCTCGTGCCCGGGCCGGCGTAGCGGCGGTAGCGGTGCGGATACAGCGCGTAATTGCCCGCGCCCACGGTGACGCAGGCGTTCGCCGGCAGGTGCGCGTCCACGTAGGCGGCGGCCGCGTCCAGGCTCATCGGGCCGGGCGAGGGCAGCGGCGCCAGGCTGTCGACCAGCTCCTGATGCGCGGCGCGCACCTTGTCGCCGCGCGGCGCGGCATGGCCGGGCTCAAGGCCCGCCACGGCGGCGGCGAAGCTCGCCACGTCGGCCACGATGGCCTGCGTGGGCGAAAACACGCGGCCCAGTTCGGCGGCGTCGGGATACACGTGGATGAGCTTCTGGCGCGGCAGCGGGCTTTCGAGCAGGGTGTAGCCCTCGGTCGTGGCCTCGCCCAGCCGCGTGCCCACGGCCAGCACCAGGTCGGCGTCGCGCAGGCGCTGGCGCAGCGCGGGCGTCATGGCCCAGCCGACGTGGCCGGCGGCGTTGGGGTGGCGCTGGTCGAAGCACTCCAGGCGGCGCCACGCGGTGCCCACGGGCAATTCGAAGCGTTCGGCGAAACCGGCGATCTGGTCGATGGACGCCTGGCGCCAGCCGTTGCCGCCCACGAGCAGGAAGGGCCGCTCGGCCGCGTCCAGCAGTTCGGTCATGCGCGCCAGGTCGGCGGCGCCGGGGTGGCTGTGCACGCGCGGATAGCGCGGCAGGTCGGCCACGCGGGCGCGGCCCCACAGCGTGTCTTCAGGCAGCGCCAGCACCACCGGGCCGGGACGGCCGCTGGTGGCCACGGCGAAGGCGCGCGAGATGAACTCGGGGATGCGGTCGGTGCGGTCGATCTGGGCGACCCACTTGGCCATCTGGCCGAACATCCGGCGGTAGTCGATCTCCTGGAACGCCTCGCGCTCGATGAAGTCGTTGCCGACCTGGCCCACGAACAGGATCATCGGCGTGGAGTCCTGGAACGCGGTGTGCACGCCGATGCTGGCGTTGGTGGCGCCCGGTCCGCGCGTGACAAAGCAGATGCCGGGTTCGCCGGTCAGCTTGCCGTAGGCCTCGGCCATGTAGGCCGCGCCGCTTTCCTGGCGGCAGACGATCGGCTCGATCGCGTCGGTGTGCTCGTTCAGCGCGTCGATGCAGGGCAGATAGCTCTCGCCGGGAATCATGAATACGCGGCGCGCGCCATGGATGCGCAACTGCTGCATCAGGATCTGACCGCCGTTGCGTTCGGGAATTGCTGCTGACGTCATGCGCAGTCTCCTAGTTGCGGGGCGGCCTGCGCGCGGCGCTCGGCGGCCCATTGTTCGAATTGTCGGTGGCGCGCCAGCAGGCGGCGCGCGGTGTTGTAGACGGGCGGGTCGATGCGCTCGGCGTCCTGGCGGCCGGCGCGCTGCGCCTCGAAGCGCGCCACGCAGTCCAGCGCGGCGGAGACCTCGGCGGGCGCGGGGGTGAACACGGCGTGGATCACGGGGATCTGTTCGGCGACCGTGGCGCACTTGGACTTCAGGCCGATCCGGCGCGCCCAGCGCACGTCGGCTTCCAGCGCCGGCAGGTCGCGGTAGTTGTAGGGGCAGTCGATCGGCGCGCAGCCGGCAGCCGTGCAGTCCACCAGGAAGCGGGCGCGCAGGTGGTGCAGCTCGATGCCGTCCTTGCCGCGCTCCGCGCCCAGGCTCGCCGTCAGGTCTTCGGCCGCCAGCAGGCAGGCCGACACTCGCGGGCTGGCGGTCAGGATCTCGTAGGCGCGGTGCACGCCCAGGGCGGATTCCAGCGTGGGGACGATCTCGGTGCCGCCGGCGGGCAGGCCCAGCTCCGCTTCGAGCGCGGTGATGGCCTGGTCCAGCACGGCGATCTGCGCGGCGCTTTCCGCATGCGGCAGAAAGACGGCGTCCGGCGCGCCGGGCATCACGCCCCGCAGGTCCGCCAGGCCGTCCTCTTCCAGCTTGTTGATGCGCACGGCCGCCACCACGCCCTGGGCGCGGCAGTCGGCGAACAGCGCGGCAATGCGCGGGCGCGCGGCCGGGCGTTCGGCCGGCGCGGTGAACTCTTCCAGGTCGGCGACCAGGGCGTCGGCGCCGCTGGCCAGGCCCGCGGCCTGGGCTGCGGCATCCATGCCAGGCACGAACATCCAGCTACGGCGCAGGGCCGCCGGACGGCGCAGGGAGGAAACAGGGGTCATTGCACGTGCCTCGGCAGGAACAGGACGAGTTCAGGGACAAAGGTCAGCAGCAGCATCACGGCCGTCATGGCCAGCATCATCCACGACAGCGGACGCAGCGTCTGCATCATGTTGATGCCGCCGATCTTGCAGGCGGCCATCAGGTCCACGCCCACCGGCGGCGTATTGGCGCCGATCGCCATGTTGATCGACAGCAGGATGCCGAAGTGGACAGGATCGATGTTGTAGTGGGCCAGCACCGGCATCACGACCGGCGCGACGATGATGATGACCGGGATCGCTTCCATGAAAGTGCCCAGCAGCAACAGCACCACCGTCAGCACCAGCAGCACGGCGACGCGGCTGTCGGTCCATTCGACCAGCAGCGTGGACAGCGCCTGCGGCACCTGTTCGGCCACCAGCACCCAGGCGAACAGCCCCGAGGCGCCGATGAGCAGCAGGATGGAGGCGCTGCTTTCGCCGGTGGACTTCAGGTTTTCCCACAGCGAGCGCAGGCTCAGCGAGCGGTACCAGAAAAAGCCGATCAGCAGGGCGTAGAGGATGGCGCTAGACGCGGCCTCGGTGGCGGTGAAGATGCCGAAACGGATGCCGCCGATGATCAGCACGGGCACCATCAGCGCCGGCAGGGCGTCGACCGCGGCGGCGCGCAGCTCTTCCCAGGAGAACGGCTGTCCGCCCGCCCAGTTGTGCTTGCGCGATTGCCAGATGGCCACGCCGATCAGCGACAGCCCCAGCAGGATGCCCGGGATGATGCCGGCCATGAACAGCTTGCCCACCGATGTGTCGGTGATGGTGCCGTAGACGATCAGCACGATGCTGGGCGGAATGATGGTGGACGTGGCGCCCGCGCTGCCCACCAGGGCGCACGAGAAACCCTTGTCGTAGCCGCTGCGCGCCATGGCCGGCAGCAGCAAGCTGCCGATGGCCACTACGTCGGCCACGCCGGATCCGGACAAGGCCCCGAACATCAGGCACGCCAGCACCGCGACCACGGCCAGGCCGCCCTTGATGTCGCCCACGATGGCGGCGCACAGCCGCACGATGCGCTGGGTCAGCCCGGCGCCGTTCATGAGCTGTGCCGCCAGGATGAAGAGCGGAATCGCCAGCAGCGTGAAGCTGTCCAGCCCCACCACGTACTGCTGCGCCGCCACCATCAGCGGCGCGGCATCGTAGACCGCCAGATAGGCCAGGCAGGACAACACCAGGCCGAAGGCAATGGGCATGTCGATCAGCACCGTGATCGTGAACACGCCCATCAGAAAGAGAGCACCCGAAGACATCGTTATTCCTTTACGGCGGGGGCGGGAGTGAACAGTTGCGCAAGGTGCACCACGACGGTGACCGCGCAGGCGAACGGCAGCGCCAGGTACACCGCGCCGGCGGACACGTCGAGCGCGGGCAGGGTCTGGTCCATCGTCAGCTCGGCCAGTTGCCAGCCGGCGTAGCCCAGCGCCACAAGGCCCACGATGATCAGCACCTGGTTCAGGCGTTCGAACGCGTCGAGCACGCGCGGATTGCGCACCACGAAGGGCAGCAGGCCGGCCATCAGGTGCGAACGCTCGAAGCTGCACACGACCCCGCCGACGAAGGCGGACCACACCAGCACCAGGCGGGGCAGCTCCTCGGCCCAGTGCGGCGTCGTGTGGGTGACGAAGCGGGAAAACACCACGTAGGTGATCAGGATCGCCAGCAAGGCCACCGCCAGGGCGGCGAAGGCCTTGCTGATGCCCGACAGGATGGCGGACAGTCGGTTGAGCATTACTTGGCCTCGCGGTACTTCTGGACCAGCGCCATCAGTTCGGGGCCGTAGGTGACCGAGTAGGTCTTCCAGACCGGCTCGACGGCGGCGGCGAAGGCGGCCTTGTCCACGTCATTGACCTGCATGCCCTTGTCCTTGAGCTGGGCGACGAGCTGCTGGTCGCTGTCGCTGATCATCTTGCGCTGGGCATCGCGCCACTTGTCGGCGGCGGCCTGCACGATCTTCTTGTCGTCGGCGGAAATGCGGTTCCAGACCGGCTTGGAAATGATCAGGCTGGCGGGGCCCCAGACGTGGCCGGTCAGCGACAGGTACTTCTGCACCTCGAAGAAGGACGAGGTGTAGATGATCGACAGCGGGTTTTCCTGCGCGTCGAACACCTTCTGCTGCAGGGCGGAGTAGAGCTCGCCGAAGGCCAGCGGGGCAGGGTTGGCGCCCAGCGCGGTGAAGGTGTCCAGGCGCATCTTGTCCGGCGTCACGCGGGTCTTCAGGCCGGCCAGGTCGGCGGGCTTGCTCACCGCGCCGCGGTTGTTGGTGACGTGGCGAAAGCCGTTTTCCCACCACGAGATGATGGTCAGGTTCTTCTTGTCGGCCAGCTTGGCCAGCGCCGCGCCCAGGTCGCCGTCAAAGGCCTTGTAGGCCTGCTGGGACGTGGACCAGGTGTAGGGCAGTTCGACCACGCCGAACTTGGGCTCGATGGGCTGCAGCGAACCCGAGCCGATGATGGCGGCGCCCTGGCTGCCGATCTGCAGGCCTTCCAGCATGGTTTTTTCGTTGCCGAGCTGGCCGCTGGGGAACAGCACGAAGTTGACGCGGCCGTTGGTCTTTTCCTTGACCTCGGCGGCAAAGCCTTCGGCGGCCTTGTTCCAGCTATGGCTGGGAGCCAGCACGTGGCCTAGCTTGATGTCCAGGGCGTGGGCGGAAAGCGGGGCAAGGGCGGCGCCGGCGAACAAGGCGGCGCCGAGCAGGGAAGCGAGTTTTCGGTGGGCGAAGGTCATGGCAAGGCTCCAGAATCGGAAGATCGGAAAAGGATGGTGGTGGAGGGTCGGCGGGGTGCGGCCCCGCTCAATAGGATTGCCCCCGCATCGAGGCGGGGTGGCCGGGTAGCGCGATGCGCGTCCCGGTGTCGGACAGGCCGTTGTCTCCCACGGCCAGGACCTGCATGCTGGCGTCGAGGAAGTTCCCGACGTACAGAAAGCGGCTATCGGGACTGAAGGCGACGCCCTCGGGCAGCGCGCCGACCTCGATGGCGCCGGCGCGCGTCACGCGCAGACCCTCGATGCGCAACAGCACGATCTGCCCGCGCGGATGATGGAACCAGGCGCTGGACGGATTGTTCGAGCCCTGCACGATGGCGACCGCCGCGTAGCGCCCGTCCGGGCTGATGGCGATGCCCTCGGGGCCGTCCTCGACCATCACGCGGTCCACCACGCGCGGCGGCGTGCTGGAAAGGTCGACCACGCTGACCGAATCGGCGTGGCCGTCGGAGGCGGTGGCGCTGCCCATGTCGACCACCAGGGCCAGTGCGCCGTCGGGCGACACCACGAGATTGAAGGGCACCAGGCCGGTGGTCAGGTCTTCGGACGGGTCGTGAGAAACGCGCGGCGTCGGGCCGCTTTCATCGACATGCAGCACGCCCAGCCGGTGCGTGTCGGTCTTGACCACGAAGGCGCGCCTGCCGTCCGCCGCAAAGGACACGGCGACCACCGCCGTGCCCATGTCGACCTCGCCGCACACGTCGGCCCGGCCGCCGGCCAGGCGCAGCACCGACACCGAACGGCCGGCCTTGTTGGCCACCAGCGCCAGCGTGCCGGCGCGGTTGATCGACAGCCCGGAGGGCTGCAGACCCGCCTGCAACGTCTGCACGACGGCGGGCGGCGTGGCGGCCAGGTCGATCACGTGGACGTCGCGGCCGGGCGCGGGCTGCCAGCCGTTGCCGTCCGCATGGGGCAGCCATTCCATGGAATCGGCGATCAGCGCCAACCGTTGGTCGGGCGCCACCGCCAGGTTGACCGGGGGGCCGAACAGCGAGTTCGGCAGCGCCAGCGTCGCGACAAGCGCCGGCGCCGCGGGGTCGGCGTTGGCGTCGAAGATGCTGAGCGTGTCTCGGCCGGGCGCCAGGAAGCGGATCTGGCCGTCGTCCCAGGTGACTTTCTCGTCGTTGCCGACCAAGAGGAAATGCGGGGTGCGCGCGCTCATGCGGCCAGCTCCTGGACTTGCGGCACGGCCAGCGTGGCGCCGATCAGCTGCCGGGTGTAGGGATGCTGCGGCGCGAAATAGACCTGGCCGGCGTCGCCGCGTTCGACCACGCGGCCGCCTTGCAGCACAACGATGTCGTCGGCGATGTGCTGCACCACGGCCAGGTTGTGGCTGATGAAGAGGTAGCCCAGGCCGCGCTCGCGCTGCAGGGCCATGAGCAGGTTCAGGATCTGCGCCTGCACCGACACGTCCAGGGCCGAGGTGGGCTCGTCGCAGATCAGCAGTTGCGGTTCCAGCATCAGGGCGCGGGCGATCGCCACGCGCTGGCGCTGCCCGCCGGAAAGCTCGCGGGGATAGCGGCCGGCAAAGGCCGGCACCAGGCCGACCGCGTCCATCATCCGGCGCACCGAGGCGGGGCGCGAGGCCGCGTCGCCGATGCCGTGCACGCGCAGCGGCGCGGTCAGGATTTCGCTGATGGTGCGCCGCGGGTTCAGGGACGAATAGGGGTCCTGGAACACCATCTGGATGCGGCGGGCGCGGGTGCGCGCGGGCATCGCGGACAGCGGCCCGCCGTCCAGCAACGCCTGGCCCTGCGTGGGCGCCAGCAGCCCCAGCATCAGCTTGGCGATGGTGGATTTGCCGCTGCCGGACTCGCCCACCAGGCCGACGGTGCGGCCGGGAGGCACGTGCAGGTCGATATCGTGCAGGATCCGGGGCGCCGGACGGCGCGAGAACAGGCTGGCGCGGGCGTACTGGAACGACAGCCCATTCAGGCTAACGCCGGTGTGGTGCGTGGCGGGCTGGCTCATGCGGGGACTCCATGGCGCAGGGCGCCGGGTTTCACGCACAGGCAGCGGTGGCCGTCCTGCGTCCGCTGCGGGAAGGGCTGCGCGCAGCGCGGTTCCGCGACCGGGCAGCGTTCCCGGAAGGCGCAGCCGGTGATCGGGGTGTCCAGGGAGGGCACCGCGCCGGAGATCGTGGCCAGGTCGGCCCGGGGCGTCGTGCGCCCGGGCTGCGGAATGCAGTTGAGCAGCATCGAGGTATACGGATGGCTGGGGCGCTCCAGCACCTCGCGCACCGTGCCGCCTTCGACGATGTCGCCGGCGTACATCACGATGACGTGGTCGGCGATGCGCGCCACCAGGCCCATGTCGTGCGAAATGAACACCATGCCCAGGCCGAATTCGGCCTGGATGTCGCGCAGCAGGTCCAGCAGCTCGGCCTGCACCGTGACGTCCAGCGCCGTGGTGGGTTCGTCGGCGATCAGCAGGTCCGGGCCGCACATCAGCGCCATCGCGATCATCACGCGCTGGCGCAAGCCGCCCGACAGTTCGAACGGGTACTGGCGCATGCGCTCGCCGGGGTTGGCGATGCCGACGCGGCGCAGCAGGTACTCGGCGCGTTCGGCGGCTTCGCGCCGGCTGACGCGCTTGTGGCGGCGGAGCACGTCGATGAGCTGCGTGCCGATGTTGAACACCGGATTGAGCGACGTCATGGGATCCTGGAAGATCATCGCGATGCGCGCGCCGCGCAACTGCGCCAGCGCCGCGGGCGTCAGCGCCGACAGGTCCTGGCCCGCGAACTCCAGCCGCGCCACGCGGCGGCGCGCCGCGGCCGGCAGCAGGTCCAGCAGGGCCAGCGCGGTCAACGACTTGCCGCAGCCGGATTCGCCCACGATGCAGAGCGTCTTGCCGCGTTCCAGGGTGAAGTCCACGGCGCGCACCACGTGCTTGGTGTGCGTGGGGGTGTGGATGTCGATGTGCAGGTCCTGGACCCGCAGCAGCGGAGCGTGGGTGGCGGTCATCGGGTCACCCCTTCTTCAGTTGGATGGCGCGCAGGCTTTCGCCGGCGCGATTCACGCACAGCACCAGCAGGAACAGCACAACGCTGGGAATCACCACCAGCGATGGCTGGAACAGCATGTTTTCCTTGCCCTCGGCGATCATCAGGCCCAGCGAAGGCATCGGCGCCGGCACGCCCAGGCCCAGGAACGACAGGGAGGCTTCCAGCGTGATCGCCATCGCGGCGTCCACCGTGCCGATGATGAGCAGGTTGCCGACCAGATTGGGCAGGATGTCGCGCCAGATGATCTGCAGGTGCGAGCACCCCAGCAGGCGCGAGGCGGTGACGAACTCGGCATTGCGCAGGCCGGCCGCCATGGTGCGCGCGACCAGGGCATAGCGTTCCCACAGCAGCAGGCCCAGCACCAGCACCACCACGGTGAGCGAGGCGCCCACCACCGACACCACGGCCAGCGCCACCAGGATGATGGGCAGCGCCAGGCGCGCCGTGATCAGGAACGAGACGACGCGGTCCACCGCGCCGCCGAAGTAGCCGGCGATGACGCCCAGCGTGGTGCCGATCAGGCCGCCCATCAACGCCACCGACAAGCCGATCAGCGCCGACACGCGCACGCCGTACAGGGCGCGCGCCAGCACGTCGCGGCCGAGCTGGTCGGTGCCCAGGATGTGGTTCCAGTCGCCGCCTTCGGCCCAGACCGGCTCCTGCAAGCGCGCCAGCAGGTCCTGCGAGTACGGGTCGTGCGGAATCAGGTAGGGGCCGATCAGGCCGGCCAGCACCAGCAGCGCCAGCGCGGCCAGGCCCGCGTTGCGGCCGAAGCGGGCCAGGCGCGCGCCGCGCGGGGCGGCGGGCAGGGGGGAGGCAAGGGTATTGCTCATGACGCGACTCGCACTCGGGGGTCCAGCCAACCGTTGATGATGTCGGCCGCCAGGGTCAGGACGATGTAGATCAGCGCAAAGATCAGGATCAGCGCCTGCATCGTGGGGAAGTCGCCGCGCAGGATGGACGTCCAGGCCAGCAGGCCGGCGCCATTGATGGCGAAGACGGTTTCGATCACCACGGAGCCGGCCAGCAGCGTGCCCATCTGCGCGGCCGCCAGCGACACCAGCGGGCGCAGCGCATTGCGCAGGGCGTACTTGCCCACCACGCTTGCGCCGCCCAGGCCCATGGCCCGTGCGGTGCGGATGTAGTCGGTGGCCAGCACCGACTCCATCTCGGACTTCATCAGCCGCAGCATCGCCGGCATGGCGAACAGGCCCAGCGCCACGACCGGCATCACGTAATGCTTCCAGGTGTCGAAGCCGGACGCCGGCAGCCATTGGTTGCGCACGCTGAAGACGATGATCAGCAGGAACGCCAGGCAGAAGGGCGGCATCGCCTGCGCGCAGGCGGACAGCATCATCGTGGCCCGGTCGATCAGCGACCCCTTGCGCAGCCCGGCCAGCACGCCCAGCGGAATCGCCAGCAATAGCGCGAACGCCATTGCGGCCAGGCCCAGCTTGGCGGTCGCCGGGAAATGCTGCGCCAGCAGCTCGGCAACGGGCCGGCTGAAGTACAGGCTGTCGCCGAAGTCGCCGCGCACGACGCCGGCCAGCCAGCGTCCGTACTGCGTCAGGATGGGATCGTCAAAGCCGTGCAGTTGCGACAGGCGGGCGGCGTCGGCCGCGCTGCCTTCGCCGGCCAGACGCGCGGCGGGGTTGCCGGACGCGAACACCAGCGAAAAGCTGATCAGCGACACGAACACCACCAACAAGGCGGCGACGAACAAGCGGCGGAACAGGAATGCAATCATGGGTCAACCTTTGTCCTCTGGCGCGGGCGCGCAGCGCTCCGCCCAGACGCACGGAACGTCCGGATCGGAAGGGGCAATGCGCGCCGGCGCGGCCGGCAGGCCGTATCAGTTCCAGGCGGCCTTGTAGAAGCGCGGGAACTCGTCGCCGTCGACCGAGAAGTTCAGGTCCTTGGCCTGCACGGCGTTGAGCGAGTGGTTCCACAGCGGTACCCAGTAGGCCTGTTCGGCCACGATCTTCAGGGCCGCCGCGTAGTTCTTCGCGCGCACGTCGCGGTCCACGGTGGTGTCCGCGGTTTGCAGGTGCTTGATGACCTCGGGGTTCCTGGCCTGGTCGTCCGGACCGCCGCGGAAGAAGTTGCTGGTGGACAGCGCGGCGTCGGCGATGCCGTAAGAGCCCCAGTTGGACGACAGCATGGCGATCTTGCCGTCGCGCCAGTTGGTCATGGCGGTGCCGTATTGCTGCTCGACCAGGTTGAGCTTGATGCCGGCCTTGGCCATCTGCGCGGCGGCGGCGTCCAGGATGGCGCGCGGCGGGGCGGAGATCACCAGGTCCAGCGTGACGCCGTTGGGATAGCCGGCCTGCGCCAACAATTGTTTGGCGCGGGCGGGATCGAACTTGTACGTCTGGACGTCGCTCGCGCAGCCGAACTGGGCCGGATTGCAGGCGGCGTTGATGACCTTGGATGCGCCCCCGACCAGCGCCTTGCGGATCGCTTCGCGGTCGATCGCGTAGTTGATCGCCTGGCGGACTTCCTGCTTGGCCAGCGGCGACTTGCCGTCGTCAAAACGCGGATTCAGCGAGATGTAGCTGATGCGCATGATGCTGCTGCTCTTGACCGTGACGGACGGCGTCTTTTCCATGCGCTTGGCCACGTCCGGCGGTACGCGCCAGATCCAGTCCAGGCCGCCCGACAGCAGCTCGGCGTATTGCGTGTTCGCGTCCGGCAGCACCCGCACGACCAGCGTCTTCACGGCGGGCTTGGGGCCGAAGTAATCCTCGTAGCGCTCGTAGACGTAGCGGCTGCCGGGCTGGCTTTCCACCAGGCGGTAGGGACCGGTGCCGATGGGCTTGGCGCCCATGTCGGACTGGTTGGCCTCGTAGTACTTGCGCGGGTAGATGGGCAAGTTCTCCGACAGCATTTCCAGCGCCAGCGGGTAGGGCGTCTTCATCTTGATGCGTACCGTGTCGTCCGACGCCTTCTCGGCCTTGGCGATCCACGCCACCTGGTTCTGGAAGCGCGCCTTGTAGCCTTCCGAGGACACCAGGTTCAGCGTGTACAGCACGTCGTCGATGGTCAGGAGCGATCCGTCGTGAAACTTCACGTCCTTGCGGATCGGCAGTTCGATGGTCGTGTCGTCGATGAACTTGTAGCCGGTCGCGATGGCCGGCCCGAATTCGCCCGTGTCCTGGTTTTTCTGCAGCAGCCCCGAGAAGACCATGCGCGCGAGCGCCAGGCCGGGACGGTCCGATTCCTTGTACGCGTCCAACGTGGCGGGCGCCGCGTCAAAGGCGATGTTGAGGGAGTTGTCAGCCTTGTTGGCCTGGGCGGCATGGGCGCCTAGCGCCAATAGCGCCGCGCTTACGAGCTTCACGGTACGGGTCAGCTGCATGTTTTCACCTTGATATGTTTTAAGTATGTGTCTGGGACTTCAGGGACTGCGGGGACTGCGGGTGCTGCGGGTGCTGCAAATCGACAGGCAAGCCGCTCCCCTGGCCGCGGGCGGCGCCATCAGGCGCCGGCGGTGCATGCACGGTCGGAGGGGAGGTCGCCGGCGCGTTCGCGCGCCGGGCTGCAAAGGGTTAGCGGGGCGTCAGGTCATCGCATTCCGACGCTGCCGAAGTCTTCCCGCAAGCGCGCCAGGATGCCGACCAGATGGTCATGCATGGCATGACGCGCGCGGATGGGATCACGGTCGACGATGGCCGCGAGAATGCGTTCATGTTCCTTCTGGGCTTCGATCCACACCTTGGTGGTCACGAAGTGTTCTTCCAGGCGATGGAATACCGGGCTCAGCGTGCTGAGATGCCAGATATGCGAAATGGCGGCCGCCAGCGCGGCGTTGCCGCAGGCCGCCGCGATCGCGCCGTGGAAGGCGCGGTCGTGGATGCTGGGCGATTCGGTCAGCGACATGCCTTCATGCGCGGCGCGGATCGCGGCAATCTGGGCGGGCGAAGCCTTCTGCGCGGCCAGCGCGGCGCATTCGGGTTCGATCAGCAGGCGCGTCTCAAGCAGGTCGAAGGGGCCGATGTCGGTGGCTTCGACGCCATTGGCTTCAGGCGGCGCCTCGCGCGTTTCGCGGTACTGGCCGTCTTCCCGCGCCGGGCAGACGAACACGCCCGTTCCCACGCGCACCTCGACATAGCCTTGGATCTCAAGCGCAATCAGCGCTTCGCGCACGGACGCGCGGCTTACCTGGAGTTGCTCGGCCAGTTCACGCTCGGCGGGCAACCGGCCGCCCGCAGGGAAGTCACCCGCCTTGATGCGCGCGGCGATCTGGTCGGCAATCATGCGGTAAAGGCGGGTGGAGGCGACGGCCTGCAGAGATGTCATTGTCTTTGGATGCGGTTGAACTGGGGTGTAGAGCGTAATGGGTTCCGGGCCTCGGTGTCTCGCACGGCATTGCAGGATCGGCAAGGTGTCTGGGTGCCTGATGGTCCAGTGGTCAGGCCACTGGACGAAATGTACCGGACGAGAACCGCGTTGGGAACGGGGCAAAAGCGCTTTTCGGCGGTTTTCAGGGAAAACCACTAGCGCCGAATCGGTCCCGGTATGATGAATTCCCTCTAATCACAGAACCCGCGAACGGCGACATTTCGCCGTCCCATTGGAAGCCCCACGCATGACAGACCGCCTGCAACAGACCCTGCGCCGCTTTGACGACTACAACGCCGCCGATCCCAATGCATTCGAATGGGAAGGCCACGCCTGTCCGCAGGAACTGTTTCTTGCGCAGAAGCTGCACGAATGGGTGATGAAGCTGGCGCCGGAGGCTTCCGAAGCGCTGATCCTGGCGTCGCGCTGCCAGCACATCGGCCGCTGGGAGATCGCGCGGGACAGCTATCCCGAAGGCCGCGTGGGCTATCTGACCTGGCGCAAGGCGCTGGCACGGCATCACGCGCACATTGCGCAGGCCATCATGAAAGAGACCGGCTACGCACCCGAGGACTGCGAGCGCGTGACGGCGATCCTGATGAAGCAGGGGATCAAGCAGGATCCGGACGTGCAGGTGATGGAAAACGCGCTGTGCCTCGTGTTCCTGCAGTATCAGTACGAGGCCTTCCATCCGGCCCACAAGGACAAGATCGTCGAGATCCTGCGCAAATCCTTGTTGAAGATGGATGACGCGGGCCACCAGCAGGCGCTGACGCTGCCGTTTTCGACGGTGGGGATGGGATACCTCAAGCAGGCGATCGCCGCGGTCGAAGCCGGGCGCTAGACGCCGCACCGACGCAAACAGGCCTGCGGCAGGCCGGGACGCGATTCCCGGCCTGCCGCAGGCCTGTCTTGCCGTTGGACCGGCTTATTCGGCCGCTTCAGGCGCCGCGTCGGCGGGCGCGACGGTGGCGGGCGCCTCGCCGGAGGATGCCGGCGCTTCGGCCGCAGCCGACTGGGCCTTCTTTTCGGCGCGCACGCGCGCGGCGTTGCGCGACGCATTGCGCGATGCCATGCGCTTGGCGTGACGGGCCTCGTTGGCCGTCACGGCGCCGGCGGGTTCGCCGTTCAGATCGACGCGCGGGGCGTTCTCGACCATGCTGGTCCAATAGCGGCGGCCATCGCACCAGGTCTTGACCGCTTCCTTGATCTGCGCCTCGTCGAGCTGCAATTGTTCGGCATGTTGCACCAGGTCCGCCAGCACGCCCAGCTTGAGCGGAAGCTTGGGCGCGGGGTTCTTGGGGAAGGCCTTGGGAAAGTGGCGCTGCAGGCGCGAGATCGCGACCACGACGGGGTCGACCGGCGTGTCGCGCTTTTCGGGGCGCGGGGCGCGCTGGCCCTTGTCGCCGCCTTGCGCGCGCTGGCTCTTGTCGCCCTTTTGCGGACGCGGACCCTTGGCGGCGCCCTGCGGGCGGCGCGGCTTGTCTGCGTCTTGCGGACGCGATTCTTTCTTGGAGCCCGCCTTGTCAGGCGACTGCTTGATGAGCAATTCCCGGATGGCGGCTAACTGTTCTAGTCCCATTTGCTACACAAAAAAAAGGTTGAAGCCGCGAGCGTGTCCGCTACGCCGCCAGTTGTCGGCCTTCCAGCACCGTTAATGCCGGTACGGCGCTGGATTTCCGCCCAGGAAAACCGCTACCCGGCAACGACCACGAGCAGCGCCAGCGACAGCAAAATGCCGAACGCGGCCAGGGCAAACGGCAGTAGTAGAACATACACGCCGCGTTCCTGCCCCCGGCCATGGGCCAGACCGGCCGCTATCGACATCCGGACCGGCGAAAAAATCCCCATGGACGTGCCCGATACATGCAGCAGCGCGGCCGCTGCAGGCACGCTCAGGCCGGCCTGAAGCGCTAATGATAGCTGGGACGGCATGAACAGGCTGTTCGGCGCGTTGCCGCTGTTGGCCAGGATGCCGAAGGCGCCGGCCAGGAGCGGCGTGATCAGGATAGTCCAGTCGCGCAGGCTGGAAAATAGGCCGTTGGCATAAGCCTGCGAGATGCCGGCGCCCGCCAGCGCCTCGGCCATCATGGCGAACAGAAAGACCGACAGCACCGCATGGCGCCCCGTCATCCAGGCGGCGCGCGCCTGCGCCGCAAGCGCGCCGCGGCCGGATTGCCATGCCGCCATGGCCAGCGCGCCGGCGATCAGCCAGCTGCCGGCATGCAGGAAGGGCATCCAGGCGGGCAGGTCCGCATACGGGCGCAGGTCGGCCAGGCCGGCAAGGCCGCGATTGAGCGCCGTCACCAGGCGCGTGGCCACCAGCCAGGCAATGAGGACGATGTAAGGCAGCGCGCGGCGCGCCGCGGCCAGCGCCTGCGCGAAGTCGGGCTTGCGGTCGGCCAGAAAGCGCAGCACGATCAGCGGGCCGTATGCCGCCAGCAGCGCCGTTTCCGGTCCCAGCAATGCCGTCGCGGCGGCCAGCGCGGCCAGGCTCGCGGCCATCCAGCCGGCTTCGCGCCCCAGTTCCGAGGCAGGCGCATGCATTCCCGCGCGTTGGGCGGTGCGCCAGTAAAGCGCCATCCAGACCAGCATCAGCAGCGCCACGGGCGCCATGCTGTAGAGCGCGAGCTGCGTCGGCGGAACGCGCGCATAAGCCGATGCGAGCAGCGTGCCGCTGCCCATGGCGCCCCAAGGGATCAGGGTCTGGCTGAGCAGCGCGAACACCATGGTGTCGCGCGGCTTCAGGTCGAGCGGGCGGATCAGCATGACGGTGCCCAGCATGCCCACGCCAAAGCCGGTCGCGGACTCCGCGAACGGTCCGACCAGGAAACAGGCAAAGAACAGCAGCCTGCGGCGCGCGATCGGATCGGGCCGCGCAGCATCTCCCGGCCCGCCTTGCGGCGCACGTCCTTGCGCCGCCATCTGCCAGAACAGCAGGCCGCCCAGAATGTAGGGGGTAATGATCCACCCGATCCATAGCCCGCGTTTCAACGCCTGGGCGAGCTGGGGCAGGTCGAACGGCGCGGGCGCGGCGAACAGCGCCACGGGCAGAGTCGCCAACAGGCCCAGCACCGCCGCGATGGTCGTGTTGACGCGCCCGCTGGCGATCGCCGCGATCACGGTCAGCGCGGGAAGGGACCACAGTAGAACCATCATGGAAGTGACGCCTGCATCGCGTTGGGAGGGTTGGCGGCGCAAAGCGTAGCAGTCTACGCCGAGCGCGGGCAGGCGGACAGGCGGATTGGCGGGAGGCGGGAGGCGGGAGGCGGGAGGCGGGATACGGGATGCGGGATACGGGATGCGGGATGCGTGGGGCGCACGCAAGACTTGGACAAAAAAAACGCCGGCTGGCGCTTGTGCGCGAGCCGGCGCGTTGTTGGGGGAAGGAAGCGCGGCGGGTTTTTTACTGATTGGCGCCGCGGATGTTGCCCGCGATACCGCCGGCAGCGCCGCCGATCGCGGCGCCAGTCCATGCGCTGCCGCCCGCGATGGCGGCAATGCCGGCGCCCGCCGCGGCGCCCATCAGGCCGCCCGTGACGGTGCCTTGCTGTTCCTTGGTCATGTTGGTGCAGGCGGCCAGCGATGCCATCGCGATGGCCACGCCTATCGTACGAATCGTTTTCATGGCGGCTCCTAGGGGGTACGTTTCGTCTTCGTGGCGGGCATGACGATCTCGAACCAGATGGTCTCCACGACGGGACGATCCAATTGGCCCGGATTGGCCGCGTACCAGCGGTCCAGCGTGTCGCGCACCGAGTCCAGCGTCTGGTTCTGAAGCCCCATGGAGAACTTCGGCACCAGGGTCTGGGAGTCCGGCACAGCCCTGCGCTGCTGATAGGCCCGTTCGACTTCGAGGACGTTCGCCATGCCCAGCAAATAGGCCTTTTTGAGGTTGGCGTCCGATTCGGTCCAATGCTTGCCGGTGATGATCGGGGCGGGTTCGGAGGGGGCGGCCGTGACAGCCGACCCGAACAGCATCGAGACGGCCAGGGTTGCTGGGCCAAGCAGGTGTTTTACTCGCATCGCATCGCTCCTTTGGCGGAACAAAAGATAGAAAAACAACCTTCGCGCGCGATCCGGGCGGACGAATCGTGATGGCCGATCGAAAAGCGGTACTGATCAATTTATGCCTGAATGCCTGGGCGTGCAAGACCAGATTGCAGGCCGGCCGGGGGGCTCAGTACGCGGCGGACGCGGCCGGCGCGGGGTCGCCGGGACCGGACGACAGGAAGCTGGCCGCCAGCCGGCGCGCGCTGTTTGCGTAGAGCAGCACGTCCACGCCCACCGCCACGAATGCGCATCCCAGCTCCAGGTAGCGGCGCGCGAGCGCGGGGTCGGACGTCAGCGTGCCGGCCGCCTTGCCGCGCGCGATGATGACGCGCATGGCGCGTTCGATGGCCGCCTGTACCTCGGGATGGCCCGGCCGGCCCCGGTACCCCATCGAGGCCGCCAGGTCGGCCGGGCCGATGAAGACGCCATCCACGCCGGGCACGTCGCAGATCGCCTCCAGGTTGGCCAGGGCCTGCACCGATTCCGCCTGCACCAGCAGGCAGACCTCGTCATCGGCGACCTCCAGGTAGTCCGCGCGGGCGCTCCAGCGCGACGCGCGGCCCACCGCGCTGCCGACACCGCGCACGCCGTGCGGCGGGTAGCGCGTGGCGGCGACCAGCGCGCGCGCCTGCTCGGCGGTGTCCACCATCGGCACCAGCAGGTTCTTCGCGCCGATGTCCAGCATCTGCTTGATGAGGGCCGTTTCGCCGCTGACCACGCGCACCACGGGCTGCGAGCGGTAGGGCGCCACCGCCTGCAAGGCGGCGAGCGTGCCGCGCAGGTCATTGGGCGCGTGTTCGCCGTCGATGAGCAGCCAGTCAAAGCCCGCGGTCGCAGAGACCTCGGCCAGATAGGGATCGGCCATGGATAGCCACAGGCCCACCTGGGGCTGGCCAGCGGCCAGGGCTGATTTGAAGGAATTGTGTGCCGGCATGCGGGAGGGTTCCTGATGTGGGATCAACTGACGATGCCCAGGTGCCAGGGCACGAACTCGTGGTTGCCCAGGCCCAGCGCTTCGCTTTTGGTGGGCGCGCCCGAGGCGGCGCGCAGGATGTGTTCAAAGATGTGCTGCCCCATCTGCCCGATGTCCAGTTCGCCATCGAGCACGGCGCCGCAATTGATGTCCATGTCTTCGTGCAGCCGCGCGTACATCGCGCTGTTGCTCGCAAGCTTGAGCGTGGGCGCGGGCTTGGAGCCGAACATCGACCCGCGGCCCGTGGTAAAGCAGATCAGGTTGGCGCCGCTCGCGATCTGGCCGGTGACGGCCACCGGGTCGTAGCCCGGCGAATCCATGAAGACCAGGCCGGCACAGTCGATCGGTTCGGCGTATTCGTACACGGCCTGCAGCGGCGTGGTGCCGCCTTTCATGGCCGACCCCAGCGATTTTTCGAAGATGTTGGCCAGGCCGCCTTGCTGGTTGCCGTGGCCGACGACGCCGTTGAACTGCGCGTTCTGGCCCGCGGTGTAGGTCTCCCACCAGGCCAGCCGGTCCAGCAGCTTCTGGCCAACTTCCGGCGTGACGGCGCGGCGGGTCAGCATGTATTCCACGCCGTGGATTTCCGGCGTTTCCGACAGGATCGCCGTGCCGCCGTGGCGCACCAGGATATCCATGGCGGCGCCCAGCGCGGGATTGGCCGTAATGGCGGAATACCCGTCGGAGCCGCCGCACTCCAGGCCGATCTTCAGATGGCTCGCCGGCACGTTGCTGCGCCGGGCCGCATCGGCCTGCGGCAGCAGCTCCTCGATGGCGCGGATGCCGGCCTCGATCGTGGCGCGCGTGCCGCCCGTCTCCTGCATCACCAGCGTGCGCACGCGCGCTTCGTCCGCCAGGTGCTGCGATTCGATCAATGAAGCGACCTGATTGCGCTCGCAGCCCAGTCCCACGATCAGCACGGCCGCCAGGTTGGGATGGCGCGCATAGCCCGCCAGGGTGCGCCGCAGCACGTCGAAATGCTCGCTGGGCGAAGACATGCCGCAGCCGCTCGTCTGGGCGAACGCCGCCACCCCGTCCACGTTGGGAAAGGCAGCCAGGCGTTCGGGCGTGAAATGCTGCGCGATATGGTGGATCACCGTCGCCGAACAGTTGACCGAGGCCAGGATGCCGATGAAATTGCGCGTTCCCACCCGCCCGTCGGCCCGCACAAAGCCCTGGAACGTGGCACGCTCGGCTTCGGGCAGCAGGGCGACTGGCCGCGCGTCGCGGCAGAACGCCGGGTCGCGCTCGAAGTCCGCCAGCGCAAGGTTGTGCGCATGCACGTGGTCGCCGGCTTCGATATCGCGGGCCGCCACGCCGATGATGGCGTCGTACTTGCGCACCGGCGTGCCGGCCGGGATGCGGCAGGCGGCGATCTTGTGGCCGCCCGGCACCTGCGCCCGCACGCGCAGCCCCAGCGCCGGGATGTGCATGCCCAGCGCCAGGGCCTGCCTGGCGACCAGGACATTGTCGTTGGCGTGCAGCCGGATCAAAGGGTTGGAATTCACCGTGGATCAGCCTTTTTGCAGCATTTCTTTCAGTTTCAGGCGCGCGATCAGCGCGGTCTCCTGCTGGTAGACGGCGGCGATGTAGGCCTGGTAGTCGGGACCGTCCAGGTACATCACCGGCGCATCGATCCGGTCGGCCACCTGCTTGAAGGCGTCGCTCTTGACCGCGGTGCGGAACGCGTCGCGCAGCTTTTGCTCGACGGCGGGATCCAGGCCCTTGGGCGCGCCGATGCCGTTCGGCGCCTCGACCACCACGCCGTAGCCCAATTCCTTGAGGGTGGGCGCATCCGGAAAGCGCGCCGTGCGCGACTCGCCCCAGGTCGCCAGCAGGCGCAGCTTGCCGGATTCGACATGCGGCGCCCACGAACTGGAATCGGCCAGCAGATCGATCTGGCCGCCCAGCACATCCTGTAGCGCCGCCGCGCCGCCCTTGTAGGCAATCGCGTTAAAGCGCACGCCCGCCGCCATGGCGAATTCCTCCATGCCCACATGGGTCGCGCCGCCGATGCCGGCGTGTCCGTAGGTCAGCCTTCCGGGGTTGGCCTTGGCATGCGCCACGACGTCCTTCAAGGTCTTGAAGGGGGATGTGGCCAGCACGGCGATGCCGAAGGTCTGCCCGGAGGTCCGGGCCAGATAGGTGAGTTCGCTGCGGGGATCGAGCTGCAGCAGTCCCAACTGCGAAAAGCGCGTGACCGAGATGGGAATCTGGCCGATGGTGTAGCCGTCGGGCTGGGCCTGCGACAGCGACTTGGTGCCGATCATGCCCGAGGCGCCGGCGCGGTTCTCGACCACGATGGATTGGCCCAGGACGCCTGACGCGACCTGGCACAGGGCGCGCATGGACTGGTCGGCCGTGCCGCCGACCGGCCAGGGACAGATGAAAGTGATGGGCCGCTGCGGATAGCCGGCGGCGCGGGCCGCCAAGGGCGTCAGCAGGCCGACGGCGCCGGTGCCGGCCGCCGCGCCCAGGCATGCCGCGCTGGCCAGCAGAAGCCTGCGCCTGCGCAGGTCAGGGGTGGGGATGTGCCTCATGGTTTGTCTCCGGGTGTCGTTGTTATGGGGCGCGCCGGCCAGGCTTCAGGGGCGGCCTGAACCTATTCTCGTGAGCTTAAACATAACAATCCAATAGAATTGGCTCATCGCTTGATAACCCTAATGGTATGTATCGGGAGCCTGCATGGCGCACCTGGACCGTGTGTTTCGCTCGAACCTCAAATTGCGGCATCTGCAGCTGGTCGTGGCGCTGGACGAATTCCGGCACCTGGGCAGGACGGCCGAGTTCATGGCCGTCAGCCAGCCGGCCGTCTCGCGCATGCTGTCCGAGGTCGAGTCCATGCTGGGCCTTTCGCTGTTCGAGCGGTCCGTGCGCGGCACGGAACCGACGGAAGCGGGCGCCGCGGTGGTGCGCTTTGCGCGCGGCGTGCTGGCGCAGTACGCGCGGACCCGCGATGAGATCGATGCGGCGGCCAGCGGCGCCGCCGGCAAGACGCGGGTAGGGGCGATGGCGGTCGCGCTGCCGGTGCTGCTGGCGCGCGCGGTGCAGGCCCTGAAGGCGCGTTCGGCGCGCGCGACCGTGCAGATCGAGGAGGGGGACCTGACCCACCTGCTGCCCAAGCTGCGGCTCGGCGAGCTGGACCTGTTCGTGGGCCGGCTGGAGCCAGGCTATGCGGCGCCCGACCTGCAGACCGAGGCCCTGTTCGAGGAACCGATGGTGGTTGTCGCCGCGCCGGGCAGCAAGCTGGCGGGCGCGGCCGCGCCGGCATGGGCGGACTTGGCGGCGATGCCCTGCGTAATGCCGCCGCCCTGGGCGTCGTTGCGGGTGAAGCTGGAGCAGCAGTTCCACCGCCATGGCCTGGAGCCGTCGCCCGACCTGATGGAGACCTCGTCCTATCTGGCCACGCTGACGTTCGTGCGCGAGCGCAACGCGGTGGGATTTCTGGCCCGGTCTGCCGCGCGCAGCTTTGAAAGCCAGGGGCTGTGCCGGATTCTGGATGTGCCGTTGACGTTGGGGCTTCCGCCCGTGGGGATCATCACGCTGCGCGAAGCCGGCTTGCCGGCTGGCAGCGCGCAGTTGATCGAATGCCTGAGGCAAGCCGCGGCGGACGGCGCCGGATAGCCCGGCGCGCGTCCGCGCATGGCGTCACTTGGACGCCGTGGCGGCGGCCGGCGCCAGGGCCTGGAGCAGGCGCTGTGCGTTGTCCTGAAGGTCGGCGATGGGGTCGGCGCCCTCGGTGGCCAGGACCACCGCCTGGGCGCCGCCTGCCTCGATCGCCTGCCGCAGTTCCGGCGTGGGCTCGCGATGCAGCAGCGCGGCGGCGGCGCCATTGTCCTTGAGCTTGGCGGTCAGCTCTGCCAGCGCTTGCGGCGTCCAGTCCCTGTCGTCGCGTGCGTCGGTGTCGATGAGGTCCAGGTTGAATTCCGCAATCAGGTAAGGCAGGCGCTCGGACAGGCTGATCACCGCCACGTTTTCGGCCTGGGCAAGCCCGGCCTGGCTCTTGGCGTTCAGTTCGACCAGCGTGCGCTTGATCTGGGCCAGGTTGTCGGCGATGCGTTTTTCGTCGGCGGGCGACAGGCGTCCCAGGTCGGCGGCGACGATGTCGGCCATGCGTCCGAGGTTCACGATGCTCAGCCAGGGATAGGCGCTGAACTGGCCGCCGGGCCGCGCATCGCGCTGCAGGGCGATGCCGTTGAGCGCGCCATCCAGCGGACGCGCGGCGTCGATCTCGATGATGCGGATGTTGGCGCGGCGGGCATTGGGGTAGAGCGGATCGTCGGGCCAGATCGAGCGCAGGCCTACCGCCGCGTCCGCCGAGGCGGCCGCCTTATGCAGGGCGGCGCCGCCGCGCCCGCTGAAATAGGACGACAGGCGCGTGGGCGGCAGATTGGCAGGGGCGGCCCGCTCGACGCGGATGTGGGTGTCGCGGGCGAGGTTGCTGGTCAGGGCAAACACCACCGGGTGCGCGGCCAGCACGGTGGCGGCCGCGGGCGTGGCCGCTGCGGCGGGCCCGGCTGCCGGCGCCTGTGCCTGTGCCTGTGCCGCGCGCGCCGCACGGCCGGTCGTGGCGGCTTCCTGTGCGTGGGCCGTGAGGGCGGCGCCCAGGGTGGAGGCCACCGCCAGCGCCAGGGCGGCCCGGCGCAAGGTTACGTATCCCGACTTCACACTCATGCTGCATTTCCTTTCAGTCCCGGCACCAGGCTGCGCGCCAGGGCCGAGATGGCAAACAAAATTCCCGCGACCAGGATGATGGCCGCGCCCGAGGGCACCGGCAGTTCCAGCTCGATGGGCAACATGATGCCGGCCAGCGTGCTGATCATCGCGAACAGCACCGACATCGCGAAAAAGCCCTTGAGCGACTGCGCCAGCATCCGGGCCGCCGCCGCCGGAATCACCAGCAACGCGCCGACCAGGATGGCGCCGATCACCTTGACCGAGGCCACGGTGACCAGGGTCACCAGGATCACGAACAGGTAGTCCATGGCCTTGACGGGCACGCCGCGCACGGCGGCGAGTTGCGGATTGAAGCTGGCCAGCATCAGGCGGTTGTAGTTCGGCAGGGCCAGCGCCAGCGCCAGCAGCGCCACGCACGTCAGGACCGAGAGGTCGTTGCTGTTGACCGTCAACACCGACCCGAACAGCACGTTCTCCAGGATGTGGATGTTGATGCGGCCGGACAGCACCAGCAGCAGGCTCGCGCCTAGCGCCAGCGACACCGACAGGAACACGCCGATCAGCGTGTCGGGCGTGAGGCGCGTGCGGTTGCTCAGGAAATTGAGCAGGATGCCGAAGATCAGGCAATAGCTGAACAGGCTGCCGTAGGGACCGGTATAGGGCTCGCCCAGCAGGATGCCGATCGCCACGCCGGTCAGCGCGGCATGGCCCACGGCCTCCGAAAAGAAGGCAAAGCGCTTGACCACCACCAGTGTGCCCAGGCCGCCCAGCACCGGTCCGATGATCAGGCCGGCCAGCAGGGCATTGACCACGAATCCGTAGGCCAGCGAGCCGGGCAGCACGCCGGACTCGGCGGCGCTTTGCACCAGTTGGCGCAGGTTGTCGAACAGGGCGTTCATGCGGCGCGCTCCTCGGTCAGGCTGGCGACGCGCGGCCGCGTGGAGAAGAGGGCCAGCAGGCGGTCCGGCGTCAGCACCTGCGCGGGCGGGCCGTCGCAGAGCACCTGGCGGTTCAGGCCCGTGACACGATCGGCCAGCCGGCCGACCGCCTCCAGGTCGTGCTCGATCCACAGCACGGTCACGCGCTGGGCTCGCCAGCCGTCCAGCAGTTCCTCGAACACGCGCACGCCGGCTTCGTCGAGCGCGGACATCGGTTCGTCCAGCACCACCAACGCCGGGCTGGGCACCAGGCCCTGGGCCAGCAGCACGCGCTGGCGCTCGCCGCCGGACAGGGCGCCCATGCGCCGGTTGCGCTTGTCCTGCATGCCCACGCGCTCCAGCGCGTGGGTGATCTCGGCGGCGCGCGCGCGCGACAGGCCCAGGAACGCCGGCTTGCGCTGGCACATCGCGGCCATGAAATCGTTGACCGTCATGGGCAGGCCGCGGTCGAACTCCAGCGCCTGCGGGATATAGCCGATGATGCCGGGCCGCTCGCCCGGCCAGACCACGCTGAGCTTGCCGCGATGCGGCATCTGGCCCAGCAGCGTCTTGACCAGCGAACTCTTGCCACCGCCATTGGGGCCGACCAGCGCATGCACGCTGCCCGCCGCCACGGTAAAGCCGACGTCGCTCAAGATGTCGGTGCGGCCCAGGGTGAGGCCGATGCGGTCGAAGGTCAGCGTCGGCCCCAGCGCGCCGGCCGAATGGGCCGCGACGGGGCCGCTCACGCGCCGGCCTCTTCGATGGCGCGCACCACGGTGGCCAGGTTCTGCTTCATTTCCTTTTCAAACTGCTCGGGGCTGTATTCGCCGTACGAAATGTGAGACAGCGCATACAGCTTCACGCCCGTCTCGCGCTGGATTGTCTCCACGTACGAGGACGGGAAGTTCAGTTCCGAGAAAATCACCTTGACGTCCGCGGCGCGCAGTTGCTCGATGGTGCCCTTGAGCTGCGCGGGGCTGGGCTCGATGCCGTGCGCGGGTTCAACCACGGCCGTCACCTCCAGCCCGAACTCGCGCAGCAGGTAATCGTAGGCGCCGTGGATGGTCGCGACGCGCAGGTCCGCGTTGGGCGCCTTGGCAAGCTGGCCCAGCGCTTCGGCGCGCAGCTTGCGCAGGCGCTGGCCGTAGGCGCGCGCATTGGCGGTGTAGGCCTGCGCATTGGCCGGATCGATGCGGCCCAGTTCGCGGGCGATGGTGTTGATCTGGGCGATCGACGCCGTGATCGACAGGAACGTGTGCGGATTGACGACCTTGCCCGAATCGCCCCCGCGCGCGGCCATGCCCACCGCGGCCAGCAGCGGCACCTGCGCGTTCGCTTCGATCACCGGGATCTTCGGCTTTTCGCTGGCGGCGATCATGCGGTCGGCGAAGTCATCGTGGCCGATGCCATTGAGCACCACCACGTCCAGCGTCCCGATGCGCTTGATGTCCTCGGCGCGCGGCTCGTAGGCGTGGGGATTGAAGCCCACCGGAATCAGCGGCACCACGTCGGCCTTGTCGCCGACGATGTTGGCGACGTAGCTGTAATAGGGATGCAGCGTCACGCCGATCTTCAGGCGCTTGGCCTCGTCGGCGTGGGCGGGCGCGGCCAGCGCGCCGGCCAGCAGCGCCAGCACGGCCAGCGGCGCGGCGCAGCGGCGCAGGATCAGGGACAAAGACGAAAAGGCAGACATAAATCCGTGGGCTCGGGTCGAAGGACGAAGGGCGGAAGGCGAGGGGAACGGTCAGGGCTTGTTCTGGCGGGTCACGCCGGCGTCGAACTGCGCGACCACCTGGCGCCAGCCGGCGGCGGCCAGGGCGGCGTCGTCGGCGGGGTCGGGCACGCGGGCCGCGGCATCGCGGGCCAGCCAGACGTCGGGCTGGGCATCGGCCGCCTTGCCGTGGTCGTGGCCATGGTCATGGCCATCCTTGGCGCCCGCGCCTTGCGCGCGCAGCAGGAACGATCCGGCCAGGGCGGCGTCAGCGGTCTGGCCCAGGTACATGGCGTGGCCGGCCTGGCGCTGCAGGCGCCAGGCATGTCCGCCGCGCGCCGCCGTGCTGTTGTCGGCGACAAAGGGAGGAAGCCCCTGCGCGGCCAGGTCGGCCACCGAAGGCAGGGGTTCGCCAGCCTGCACGGCGAACGCGATCTCGTCGTAGGCCACGCGCAGATCCGCGTAGATGCCTTGTTCGGCGGGCGTCAGGTCGCGCCGCGCGTCGATCTGGGTGGCGGCAAGCGCGGCGGTCTCGGGCGGCGCTTCGCGCAGGCCGATGTAGCCGGCGGCGGCCGCAACGATGGCGAGGCAGGCGCCCAGTACCGCGAGCGTTTCGTGTCCGGCGCCCGCGGGGCGGATGACTTGGGTGTGCATGGTGCGGGAGGGCCGGGGCTTACTGGATGTCGACGTGGTCGATTTCGACGACGTGGCCGGGGCCGGCGTCGAACAGCACGTAGAACTCGCCGTCGGGCCGCTTGAAGGTCATCTTGGAGTCCGCGTCCAGCTTGCCCGGCACGAGGATCTGTTCGTCATAGGAGATCACGTCCATGGTGACGCCGGCGGCGCCGCTGCCGTCGGAGAACCCGCCAGTGCACTGGATCTGTTCCTTGCCCTCGGGCTTGCATTCGGCCATGGGATTGTGCGCCAGGGCGCCGGCGCTGGCCGTCAGCAGCGCGCCGAGCAGGCCCGCGCGCAGGGCGTTCGCGAAAAATGCATTCATCGGGATGCTCCTTGTTTCTTCAGCCACTCGACCGTGGCGGGGGAGGCCGTGGCAATGGGCCAGGGCGCCTGATGCACCGAGCCGTCCCAGCCTTCCGCCGTGATCCAGAGATCGGCGTCCGGGGCGGTGCGCGGCGGAATCGGCACGGTGGCGAAGGCCCGGTGGGGACTGCCAAAGAAGATCGAACCGGCGGCGCGCAGGCTGCGCGGCTTGCCCACGCGCAGGTAGACCGCGCGGATCTGGTCCTGGCAGCCGGCGCACTGGGCCATCGTGAAAGTCTTGACCATGCCGGCCGGATCGGACTTGGGCGGTTCGACCTTCCATTCGGCGAACTGCAGTTTCCAGGGGCCGACCAGCACGTCGCCCGCGGGCCGCTGGCCCAGGCCCATCAGTCCGCGCGACAGCGCCAGGTTCTCGAAGTAGCTCGGGACGTACACGATGGGCACGATGAGCAGCAGCGCGCTCAGGTGGAAGCGCCAGCGGCGCCAGAAGCTGGGCTTGGGAGCGGCCGGAGCCAGGGTAGCGGTCTTGCTCATTCGGTCACCTCGCGTGCGGCGGCGCGGTCGGCGCGGGCAGGGCGCAGGGCCTTGGCCGTGGCCTGCGCGGTGCGCTTGGTCCAGATCAACAGGCCGCTGAGCGACATCATCGTCAGCAGCAGGCCAAAGAAGAACCACACCAGTTTCAGCCAGAAGCCGCCAAAGTCGCCGGTGTGCAGCGGGCGCATGGATTCGGTGAAGAACTCCAGGCCATTGCGGTCAGACAGGCGGCGCAACTCTTCGACCTTGCCGCTGTACGGATTGATCTTGGCGTACTGGAACATCAGCGGATAGGCGCCGCGGCCGGCAATCGTGATCGGGTCGTAAGCGTTGCCCGGGAAGAACACGTGCTGCGTCTCCAGGCCGGGCAGTTCGCGCTCGGCGACCGCGACGATCTCATCCAGCGGCAGGCGCTTGACGGTCTGGCCCGGGGTCACCGTGGGCACTTCGTCGCGCGCCACGACGGCGGGCACGCCCTGCGTGGAGATGGTCGTGGCCGTGTCGGCCAGGACTGCCTGCACTAGGAACCAGATTGCGCTGACCGAGATCAGCAGGATGAACCAGACGCTCCACAGGCCCGACAGGCGGTGGAAATCGCCCCAGAAGATCCGCGCGCCCTGGCCGACGCGCAGGCGCGGCTTCTGGAAATAGGCGCGCCAGAAACGCTTGTAGACGACCAGGCCGGTGACCAGCGAGGCCAGCATCGGCAGCGACAGCAGCGAGACCAGGTACCAGCCCCAGCTATAGCCATTGGTAAACGGGATCAGCAGCCAGCCGTGCAGCGCGCGCATGAACTGGCGCAGGTCGAAGCTCAGGGCAGGGCCTTGCACGGCGCCGGTGTAGGGGTTGACGTAGATGGACGTGAAGCGCGCGCCGGGATAGCCGACGTTGGCGGACAGGGCGAACTGGGATTCCTCGGGCCAGGACAGGCGCTGCACCGAGGCCTCGGGTTCCTGTTTGGCGATGGCGTCCATCAGGGCCTGGTAGCCCATGCGCGGGGTGTCCGCATCGGGCGCCTGCGCGCGCACGGCAGGATTGATGAGCCAGACGATTTCCTGGCTGATGACGGCGATGGTTCCGGTCGCACAGATGAAGAAGAGAAAAATCCAGATTGGCAAGGCGAGCCAACTGTGGACGAGAAACCATAATTTGGAGCGCGATGGCTTTGCCATTCAAAAGCTGTCCGGTGAGCGATGGGAGGGAGCTGGTCCCGTAGATCTGGACCCAATTAAGGGGCGTGTCAGCCGGAATTCTAGCAATAATCGTTCTCAATTGTCTTTCTTGCTTGCGGAGCCGGCGAGGCGCGGCGCAGGGCGGGCCGCCGCGGCGGGATGTATAAAATGCCGGTTCGGCGCCGGAATCGGCCGGCGCCCGGAACGATTGCATGCGCGCTCGACCCTCCTGTCCGCCTTTCCGCCTGGACTGCGCCGCCACGCTGGCGCGGCTGATGCTGCTGGTTCTGCTGGCGGCCCGGGCGTTCGTGCCCGTGGGGTATATGCCCGACGCGCAGGCGCTCAAGCAGGGCCGCCTGGCGTTGGGCTTCTGTTCGGCGGGCGGCGGGGCCTTTCCCGGCATGGCCGGTCTGGCCGCGCCGCCCGGGCACGCCGACGTCCACGCCGACGTCCACGCCGACGTCCACGCCGACGCCCACGCCGACGGGCTCCACGGCCATTCGGGCCACCACGACCCGTCCCAGCACGTCGGCGCCGGACAGGAATGTCCCTTCGGACTCATCGCGCACCAGGCGCTGGACCTGCCCACCGCCGTCGCGCTGGCGCCCGTGCTGCTGCGCGGGTTCGTGCAGGCACCCCGGGTGGCCGACAGCCCGCGCCCGCCGATGCCGGCCGCCGGCCCGCCGCTGGGCCAGCGCGCACCCCCTCGAATCACCGGATGACCGCCGTCGCCGTGCGCCCCGCGCGCACGATCGCCGCCCCCCCGCGGGCGGCCTCCGTTGTTTCGAGATCATCATGTCCACGCAAACCCTGGATAGTCCCGCCGCGTCCGCGCGGCCGCGGGCGGCGAGCGGCAGCGCGCTGCTCGCCCTCATCACCCGCCTGCATTTCTATGTCGGCCTGTTCGTCGGCCCGTTCATCCTCGTCGCGGCGGTGACCGGCACGCTGTTCGTGCTGACGCCGCAGCTCGAAAGCGTTATCTACGCCGACCAGCTTCGCACCACGTCCACCGGGACGGCGCGGCCGCTGGCGGACCAGGTCGAGGCCGCGCAGCGCCTCATCGGGCCCGGTCCGCGCCTGTTTGCCGTGCGCCCCGCGCCCGGACCCGGCCAGACGACGCGCGTCATGTTCACGCAACCCGGCATGGGCGATTCCGAAAGCCGCGCCCTGTTCGTGGATCCCGTCACGCTGGAGATCAAGGGCGACATGACCGTCTACGGCACCAGCGGTACGCTGCCGTTCCGGACCAAGCTGGATTACCTGCACCGCAACCTGATGCTGGGCGCCGTGGGCCGCAATTACAGCGAGTTGGCCGCCTCGTGGCTCTGGTTCGCCACGGTGGGCGGCATGGTGCTGTGGTTTGCCCGGCGCGGCCGCGCGCAGCCCGCGGCTGCGCGCCCGTCGCTGGCACGGACTGCTGGGGCTGTGGGTGGGGATCGGCCTGGTGTTTTTCTCCGCCACCGGATTGACCTGGTCCAACTGGGCCGGCGGGCGCGTGGACCAATTGCGCGCGCAACTGGGGTGGATCACGCCATCGGTGTCGCTCAAGCTGCCGGGGGCCGGCGGCATGGCGATGGCGCCGGGCGGCGAGCACGCGCATCATCATGGCGGCCAGCATGACCCTGCCGCCATGGCGCCGGCCGCGAACAATGTGCCCGCGGGTTTTGACCGCGTGCTGCAGGCGGCGCGCGCGGGCGGCATCGACAGCAGCCAGCTCGAAATCCGGCCGCCGCGTGCGGATGGCCAGGCCTGGCTGGTGCGCGAGGTGGACCGCTCCTGGCCCACGCAGGTCGACACCATCGCCGTGGATCCTGCCAGCTACGCCATCACCAGCCGCGCGGACTTCGACACCTTTCCGCTGATCGCCAAGCTGATCCGGTGGGGCGTCGACATGCATATGGGCATTCTGTTCGGCTGGCCGAACCAACTGCTCATGGCGGCCCTCGGCATCGCGCTCACGGTCATGATCGTCCTGGGCTACCGGATGTGGTGGCTGCGCCGGCCGGCCCCGGGCGCGCCGGGGCAGACGCTCACGCAGGCGTGGCGCGAGCTCTCCTGGCCAGGACGCATGACGGCCGTGGGCGTCGCGCTGGCGCTGGGCTGGTGCCTGCCCGTGCTGGGCGTGAGCCTCGCCGTCTTCCTGGCGGTGGACATCGTGCGTTGGATGGCCGCCAACCGTCATTGACGGACGAAAGGCAACTCAGGAACACGAGGGCAGGGCTTGGGCACGCTACTTGCTGAAGACAGGATGCAAGGTCATTTCTTGTCTTATGGAGAAGCATGATGGAAGAGTTCAAGTACATGTCCACCTCGGCTACCCCCTCGCAACTGAGCAGCGGCGAACGCCGTGCGCTGCGCACCCTTGCGGCGGCGCAGCAACTGCTGCATCCGGAGCGCCCGCCGGCCGTGGTGATGTCCTCTGTTGAGGCCGAGCTGGCCAAGTACGTGCGCGAAGCCTACCGCCCGCGTACCGCGTCCGTGTGGTAACGCCGCAGGGCAGGGCGCCGCTCGGAGGGGGCGGCGCCTGTTTCACTCGATCGGCGCCCGCATGACGAGCGCCGTGACGGTATGGTTCTTCCAGAACACCTGATTGACCCGGGGCAGCAGTGCCTGCAGCGCCGGTTCCGTCGCGCCGTCAAAGGTGACCACGACCGCGGGGCGTGCGCCTTCGCTGGGCACGCGCTTGAATCCGTCGGGGGACGGGAATCCATACTTCATCAGGAAGTTCCGGATGTCCTCGTCGGAAGTCGAATCTTCCACGGGGGTCAGTAGCAGGGCCGCCATCGCCATTCCTCCACAGGTCAGAACTTTTCCGGCACGTACCGGTATGGATGATCGGGTTCCTGGTACCCCTTGGCTTTCTGCCGCTTGGGCAGCTTGATCTTTTCCCTGGGGCCGGCCGTGTAAGGAATATGTTCGAGCAGATGGCTGATGATGTTCAGCCGCACCCGCTTTTTGTTGTCGGAGCGCCCAACAAACCAGGGCGCAATCGCGGTGTCGGACGCCTTGAACATGTCGTCGCGCGCCCGCGAGTAGTCGTACCAGCGGCTGTAGGAATCCAGATCCATCTTGGTCAGCTTCCAGGTCTTGCGCTCGTCCTCGATGCGGGCCTGCAGCCTGCGGGTCTGCTCGGCTTCGCTGACTTCCAGCCAGTACTTGAAAAGCAGGATGCCCGAATCGACCATCACGCGCTCGACCAGCGGTATGGCCTTCAGGAAGGCGTCGACCTGGGCCTGGGTGCAGAACCCCATGACCCGCTCGACGCCCGCCCGGTTGTACCAGCTGCGGTCGAAGATCACGACCTCTCCGGCCGCGGGCAGGTGCGGCAGGTAGCGCTGCATGTACATTTGGGATTTTTCGCGGTCGGTGGGGGCGGGCAGCGCCACCACCCGGAAGATGCGCGGGCTGACGCGCTCCGTGAGGGCCTTGATCGTGCCGCCTTTGCCGGCGCCGTCGCGCCCCTCGAACACGACGCATACCTTGGCGCCCGTGGCCACGACCCATTGCTGCAGCTTGACGAGTTCGACATGCAGCAGGGCCAGCTCTTTGTCGTACTCTTTTCGGGACAGGCCGGCGGACTCGGCCGCCTCGGGAGGGGTTTTCTGCTTTTTCTTGTCGGCCATCATCGCTCTCCGGAAATCCCGCGTCACGGATGAAAGGCGCAGTCCTGCGCCACCCTGGACTTTCAATATATTGCTGATCGGCCCCCTTTTGGGAGCGCGTTACCAATGGAATTACGGTGCCGGAACCCCAGCTTTTATGGGCAAGGCACCCGGACGCGCACGTGGCGGGCACGACACTTGCTGTGGGGATTGACGGCCACGTTCCGCTGGCCGCAGCCAACCCCGAGGTGAGGAAAATGGAACCGAAGAATTCCGTTGGGCAGGCACCTTCCCAAGAAAACGCCGTCGAAGCGACCTCCACGCCCGATGATCTGCCGGTGCGCCCGGCAGACCACAAGGGCGCTCATGCGCCCGTCCGGCCGTCGGACGCCAGCGACAACGCGCAGGGCGACGAAGTCAGTGATGAGGTCAGCGACGAGGATCTCGAACCCTCGGACGCCACCGCCGACGATCCCGTGCCCGGCGACGCCAAGCGCACTTCCTGATTTGCCAAGGAGATTCGCCATGATTGCAAAGACCGCAATGTTGGGTGTGGCCGCCGTGCTGGGCGCGGCCTGCGCCACGTCGCCGGCGTGGGCGCAGGGCGCCCCGCAGTCCGTGACCGAAGTCCGTGTCGATGTCGCCAAAGTCGAGGCGGGCTATCGCGCCTCGAAACTCATCGGGGCGACGGTCTACAACGGCAAGAAGGACAAGCTTGGCACCGTGGATGACCTGATCATGGGCCCGCCGGACTGGGCCCCGTACGCCGTGCTGTCGGTGGGCGGGCTGCTGGGCGTGGGCAACCATCTTGTGACGGTGCCCCTGTCGAAGATGCAGGTGGCCGCGGACCAGCTTCAGCTTCCGGATGCGACCAAGGACACGCTCAAGGCGCTGCCCGAATTCAAATACGCGAAATGACAGGAGACGCCATGCAGACAGAACCCGTTGTCGCAACCCCCCAGGCCGAATCCCGTGCGCCGTCGCTCTTGCGGCAGCTTAAGGATATCGACGCGCGCCGGCCGGATTTTCCGGGCGAACATCTCATCGTGTTTGGCGCGGGCGTGCTGCTGATGCTGGCCGGCATGCGCAGCCGGACGGTCTTGCGCCGCACCGTGATCACGGCCGCAGGCACGGCGCTGGTGGGCCGCGCGGCCAGCGGAACCGGGGGCATCGCTCGCGTCGCCCGCCTGGTCAAGCGCCTGGGCTGAGCCGGGCATCGCGCAGGAGACAGCGATGGCAGCACGAACCATCTGGAAAGGGGCGATCTCCTTCGGACTCGTCCACATCCCCGTGGGCCTGCACACGGCCACGACCGAATCCGGCGTCGACTTCGACTGGCTGGACAAGCGATCAATGGATCCGGTCGGTTACAAGCGCATCAACAAGCGCACGGGCAAGGAGATCGACAAGGACAACATCGTCAAGGGGGTGGAGTACGAGGACGGCCAGTACGTCATCGTGTCGCCCGATGAAATCGCGGATGCCTATCCCCGGACCACCCAGACGATCGAGATCCAGCAGTTCGTCGACGCGCAGGGCGTGCCCTTCGTCTATCTGGAGCGTCCTTATTACGTGGCGCCCATCAACAAGGGCCACAAGGTGTATGCCTTGCTGCGCGACACGCTGGCCAAGACCGGCAAGATCGGGATCGCCAAAGTGGTCATCCAGACCAAACAGCACCTGGCGGCCCTGATTCCGTCCGGCGACGCGCTGGTCCTGAACCTGATGCGCTGGGGCGACGAGGTCAAGTCGCTGGACGGCCTGGACCTGCCCAAAGCCGGCGCCCGCAACATGACGCCCAGCGCCGCCGAGATGAAGATGGCCAAGATGCTGGTGGACGATATGTCCGGCGAATGGGATCCGTCGCAATACAAGGACGAATTCAAGGCCGCGGTGATGGATCTGGTGGAAAAGAAGGCACGCGCCGGCAAGACCGAGACCGTCATCGAGCCGCAGGAGGAATCGCCTGCCTACGCCGACAACGTCATCGACCTCACTGAATTGCTGCAGCGCAGCCTGAAGGGCGGCAAGGGCGGCAAGGGCGGCAAGGCGCCCGCCAGCGCCGCGAAGAAGGCCGCCAGCACGCCCGCCAAAAAGACGACGGCCCGGGCCGCCGGCAAGACGGCGAGCAAAAGCGCCAGCAAGACCGCAGGCAAGACGGCAAGCAAGGCAGCGAGCAAAACCCGCAAGGCGGCGTGACCATGGCCGACCCCCTGAAGAAGTACCGCGAAAAGCGCAACTTCAACGTGACCTCGGAGCCCGCCGGCGGGGGCGAAGAGAATGCGCAGGCGCGCGCCTTCGTCGTCCAGAAGCACTGGGCAAGCCGGCTGCACTACGACTTGCGCCTGGAACTGGACGGCGCGATGAAGAGCTGGGCCGTGCCCAAGGGGCCGTGCTACGACCCGGCCGTCAAGCGCATGGCCGTCCAGGTCGAGGACCATCCGATCGCCTACAACCAGTTCGAAGGGCAGATTCCCGAAGGCCAGTACGGGGCGGGCAAGGTCATCATCTGGGACGAGGGCCAGTGGATGCCGGTCGGGGATCCGCGCAAAGGCTATCGCGACGGCCACCTGAAGTTCGACCTGCAGGGCGTCAAGCTGCAGGGGAGGTGGGCGCTCATCCGCCTCAAGGGCAAGGAATCCGAGAAGCAGCCGCCCTGGCTGTTGATCAAGGACCGTGACGATTGGGCGCGGCCCGAGCGCGAGTTCAGCGTGGTGGATGAAATGCCCGACAGCGTTGTGCCGCTGCGGCAGGCGCGGCACGGCGCGCACGGCAAAGCGGCCGAGGCGGCCGCCGAGGAGGAGACCGACGACGCCGCCGCCCGGCTGCCGGGCGTCGCCTCGGCGCTGCCCGAGCGGCTCAAGCCCCACCTTGCCACGCTGGTGGACGGCGTGCCTCGCCACGCCCCGGACTGGCTGTACGAGATGAAGTTCGACGGCTACCGGCTGCTCGTGCGGATAGAGGGCGACGACGTGCGCCTGTACACCCGCAACGGCCACGATTGGAGCGCAAAGCTGCCGCATCTGGTCCAGGCGTTCCAGGCGCTGCCCGCGAAGTGGGCCTGGGTGGACGGCGAAATCGTGATGCTGGACCGCGATGGAATGCCGAATTTCCAGTCGCTGCAGAACGCCTTCGATGGCCAGCGCACCCAGGACATTGTTTTCTATGCCTTCGATCTGCCCTTCATCGGCTGCCGGGACTTGCGCCAGGAGCCGCTGGACGTGCGGCGCGCGCTGCTGCGGCAACTGATGGACACCGCCCGGGACGACTGCCTGCGCTTGAGCGAACCGCTGGACGCCGCGCCCGCGGATCTGGTGGCGACGGCGTGCAAGATGGGACTGGAAGGCATCATGGCCAAGCGCCGGTCCTCGCCCTACGTTTCGCGCCGCAGCGACACCTGGCTCAAGGTCAAGTGCGCGCGGCGCCAGGAGTTCGTCATCGTCGGCTATACCGCGCCCAAGGGCAGCCGGGCCGGACTGGGCGCATTGCTGCTTGCCGTCACGGAGTCCGACGGCAGCCTCCGCT
>Ga0182739_1000601_pt1 | contig 43815 bp, 37 predicted proteins | sample eDN5th30CBELigBY_FD_128873 | JGI IMG/M metagenome (GOLD analysis project Ga0182739, IMG submission 128873) | Enriched backyard soil microbial communities from Emeryville, California, USA - eDNA 5th pass 30_C BE-Lig BY (version 2) (version 2) | ecosystem: Environmental > Terrestrial > Soil >... | reverse complement strand
GCTGGGTGCCGGATGGCGCACGGGTGTTACGGTGTTCAAGCGGGAGTACAACCGGGTGAGCGGCAACAGCCTGAGCGGCCGGAACTCGTTTTCGGCGGTCACCCAGATTTACGTGACGGATGCGCTGCGCATCGGTTATTCATACGACCACATCGTGAGCCGGTTGAGCAGTGTGCAGAACGGTTCGCACGAGATTACTTTGGGAATCACCTTTGGGCAGAACGCCCAACGGGTACTCAGTCCGCGGTTTTTTTAGTTAGACATTAGAGATTAGACAGTCGCCATGAGACATTATCTGAAACCAATCATTTTTTCCGCGTTGCTGCTTTGTACGGGTGGCTCCGCCCTTTCCCAGGAACAGCCTAGCCTGCGTGACCGTGCGGATGAGCTGTACAGACGCTACGAGTACGCAAATGCAGTGAAACTGTACACGAAGCTTGTTGATACCCGTAATCCGCGTCTGCAGGATTTGGAGCGTCTGGCCGAGAGCTATTGGAAGATGAAGGACTACGAATCGGCCGAGAACTGGTATGCCCGCGTGGTAGGACAGGGGGAATCGGGAGCGGAAAACCTGCTCAGTTATGGGGAAGTGCTCAAGGTGAACGGCAAGTATGCCGAGGCAAAGCAGCAGCTGGAAGCCTATGCTACGCAGACAGGGGACAGCGACCGTGTGGCTATCCAACTGGCGGGGTGCGATTCGGCACTGGTATGGATGGCCTCCCCGACGCCCCACCGGCTGCGCAACGAATCGGAGGTGAACACGGCGGGTGCGGAGTTTTCCGCTTTTCCCAACGGAGATGCAGTATACTATGCGGGTGAGCCCGCGGATGTTTCCCCGCGCGATAGGTACGGGTGGACGGGTAACGCATTCCTGCGGGTCTATACGGCCCCGTTGTCGTCGGCCGGTACGCTGGGCGTACCCTCGCCGGTTGGCGGGGACATCAATGATGCGGCGGCCTACCACGTGGGTCCGGTTGCTGCCGCCAAGGATGGCAATACGCTGTACGTGACCCGCACACACGGGGGCAGGGAGGTCGCATTGCAGAAAGAGTCGGGCACCCGTTACCGTACCCAAACGCTGGAGTTGTATATCTATCGGAAAACGGATGGCGTTTGGGTGGCCGAACCTTTCGCGTATAATAACGTGAAAGCTTATTCGGTGGGCCATGCGGCCCTGTCGGTAGATGAAAATATACTTTATTTTGCGAGTGATATGCCCGGGGGGCACGGGGGTACGGATATCTGGTACAGCGAATGGCAGGGGGATGGTTCCTGGGGAAGTCCTGTGAACGCGGGCCCTGCGGTAAACACGGCCGGCGATGAACGCTTCCCCAATATAGGTCCGGATGGCACGCTGTATTACTCGACCGACGGGCTTGCCGGGATGGGGGGACTGGATGTCTTTACGTCCACCGGGAGCAAAGGGGAATGGGCTACGCCTGAGAACCTCCGATATCCGGTGAACAGTGCAGCCGATGACTTTTCCTACCTGGTGTATGCGGAGGACGGGACGGGATACCGCGGTTTCCTGTCGTCCGATCGACGCGGAGGTAAAGGAGGGGATGACATCTACTCATTCTCGTACGAAAAGCCGAAAATCATCATCATCCTGAAGGGAACTACTTCGGATAAGGCAACGGGCGAGCGTCTGCCCGCTACCTCAGTTACGCTGTATGATGGGGAGCGCGAAATCGTAGCTAAAAAGAGCAGTAGCGACACCGGTACGTTCGAATTTGAGCTGGATCGTGAACAGGCATATAAAGTTCTCGGCCAGAAGGAAGGTTACCATGCCGATTCGGCTGCGGTGAGCACCTATGGCATCACCAAATCGGATACCTTGGAAGTCGCGTTGCTGTTGGAACCCGTTTTCCGTGTAGGGCAGACGTTCGAACTGGAAAACATCTATTACGATTTCGACAAGCATAACATCAGGGCTGATGCAGCTGCGATACTTGACGAACTGGTACGTACGCTGCGCGACAACCCGACGTTGAAAATCGAACTGTCGAGCCACACGGACAGCCGCGGCAGCAACGCCTACAACGAGGCATTATCGCAGCGGCGGGCACAGTCGGCGGTGGACTACCTGGTGTCGAGGGGCATCGCGCGCGACAGGATGGTAGCCAAGGGGTATGGCGAGACCCGTCTGGTGAACCGGTGTGCCGATGGGGTGCCGTGTTCACGCGAAGAACACCAGGCCAACCGCAGAACAGAGGTGACGGTGTTGGAATATTAACGAATACAATTGACCTCAAACCCAAAAAAGGGGCAGCCAAACGCTGCCCCTTTGCTCATTGAAGAGGGTAAGTTTTTATTTCAGAATCCGCCGGATTTTGTTCGATTTCTTGATAAGTTTATAAAATGCGTCGTAATCCTCATTACGAAGTACATCATGCACATGCTGTAACTGATTGATATGCTCCTGCAATACTTCAAGCACATTTTCACGGTTCTGCATAAAGATGGGTGTCCACATATCAGGTGAACTTTTGGCGAGGCGCACAGTGGATTCGAACCCCGACCCCGCTAACTCAAAAATCCTTCCCTGTGCTTTTTCTTTTTCCAGCACGGTAAGCGCTAGCGCAAACGATGTGATGTGCGAAATATGTGAGACGTACGCCGTGTGAACATCGTGTTCATGTGCACTCATAAAGGTCGTCTGCATGTCCAGCTGTTCCGCAATCGTGTCTACGATATCGAAGGCGTCTTCGTCGCTGTTCATGGCATCCACATATACCATCACCTTACCAGCGAATAAATTAGGTACAGCAGCCTCCGGCCCGGAATACTCGGTACCCGCCATAGGGTGTGCCGCGACAACACGTCCACGGTTCGGGTGATTAGCAATAACCTGTAGTATGCGTTCTTTGGTAGAACCCATATCAATCACCACCTGATTGGTCACCCGGTCAAGCAATCCGGGAAGCAGGTTAAGGATTGCATCTACCGGCACAGTAAGCAGTATCACCTCACATGCTTCTACCGCATCTTCCAGCGGCATCCCTTCGTCAATTAGCCCTAATTGAAGTGCTTTTTTAATGTTGGCTTCACTTTTATCGACACCGATTATCTTTTTGGCGATCTTTTTTTCTTTTAAAGTAATGGCAATGGATCCTCCAATGAGCCCAACACCAACAATGGCAATATTCATTTCTATTTTATGCTTTGTTTATAACTTATCGGCCACCTTAACCTGCGCATTTATAATGCGGTCGTATGCTTCGTCCAACACATCCGTAGTGGCACAAAGACTCACCCGGATGTAGTTGTTTCCGCCATCACCGAAAATGCCGCCGGGTGTGATAAAAACCCTCGATTGCTGTAAAACAGCATCACACAATGCATATCCATCGGGATACGAATTGGGGATCTTTGCCCATACAAATAAACCGACCTGCTGATGGCTATAGGTGCATCCGAATGCATCCAATAGACGGTATACCTTATCCTGCCTGCTCCGGTACGTTTTATTCAGCTCGTCATACCAGTCGCGACCGAGCGCAAGCGCAGCCGCAGCTGCCATTTGCACGGGAAGGAACATACCTGAATCCATGTTGCTCTTAAATCGCATAATCTCCTGAATGCGGGCTTCGGCACCCACCAGCATGCCTACACGCCAACCGGCCATGTTAGCCGACTTGCTCAATGAATTGAGTTCGATGGCTACATCCATTGCACCTTCTGTGGCAAGTAGACTTTGCGGCTGCTCGTTCCGTATGAAGCTGTATGGATTGTCATGACATAGTAGGATCTGATGCTGTTTGGCAAAAGCGACTACCTCATTGAAAAATGATGCTGTTGCAGGCGTGCCGGTTGGCATATGGGGATAATTCAGCCACATCACTTTCACCTTGCTCAGATCACGTTTTGCCAATTCATCGAGATTGGGCAGCCAGCCCTGCTTTTCTTCCAAACGATAAGGTATACCTGTCGCCCCGCTCAGACGCACGGCAGCCGCGTAAGCGGGGTATCCCGGATTGGGAAAAAAAGCCTCATCTCCTTCTTGCAGGTAAGTCATGCATACATGCACAATGCCTTCTTTGGAACCAATCAGCGGAAGTACATTCACGTTGGGATCTAACGATACACCATACCAATTGCGATACCAATCGGCAATGGATTGTCGAAGCGGCAATATGCCTTTGTAATTCTGATAAGCATGTGTATCCGGCTGGGCAGCGTAAGTGTTTAACGCTTCAATAACGGTTGGATTGGGAGGTAAATCGGGACTGCCGATGCCTAAATTGATTACTTTTTCGCCGGTTTGGTTTAATGCTTCGATTTCTCGTAATTTTCTTGAAAAATAGTACTCTTCGGTATGTTGAAGCCGCTTGGCAACCTGTATCTGCATTTTTTTACGTTTAGGCGACTAAATTAAGCAAATCCCTTCAATAATTGAGTTCGCTTTTTTCGGCTAGCCTTTCTTTTTTGGTAGCTTTGCGGCTTGTTTAGTTCTTAATGAAGACATATTTCCGACTACTATCATATGCAAAGCCGCTGGGGAAATTTGCCATCCCTTACGTTATCTGTACATTATTGGGTGTGCTGTTCGCTACATTGAACCTGGCGTTGGTTATCCCGCTTCTGCATACCTTGTTTAATACGGGCGAGGCGAGTGGTGAATTATTGGTAAAGCCCGATAATTGGTATGAAGTAGCTGATAATTTCAACTATTACGCACAAGTGGCTGCCGAACACTATGGGCCCTATGGGGCACTGCAGCGGGTTTGCGTGGTTATTATCGGGTCTGTATTATTAAGCAATGTGTTTCGCTACCTTTCGCAGCGTATCATGGAAAACCTTCGTATCCATACCCTGTTGAATCTAAGGAAAACCGTGTTTGATAATGTGATGGACTTACATGTAGGTTACTTCAACAGTCAGCGTAAGGGAGATATCATATCGAAAATCGCCTCAGACGTGCAAGTCGTTCAATTCTCTGTGACCGCCACGTTACAAGTGGTTTTCAAAGAGCCACTCACGTTGTTGGCTTATATGGTTTTCTTATTTTTAATTTCCGCAAAACTTACACTATTCGCGATTCTGGTGGTTCCCATATCGGCATTTGTAATTTCCAGGATTGTGAAACGGCTAAAGGCCCAAGCTACCCAAGCCCAACAAGTGTACGGGAATATGATCAGTTACCTGGATGAGGCATTGTCTGGAATCAAAATCATCAAAGCATTTAATGCAACGGGGTTTATCAAAAAGAAGTTCCACGATGAGAATATCCGGTTTTCCAGGATCAGTCGGCGGATGGTACGCCGGCAACAGCTGGGGTCGCCCGTGTCCGAATTATTGGGCGTTGTGATGGTGGCGATTGTCTTGCTATATGGGGGCAATCTGGTATTGAGTGGTTCTGGAGAACTTTCGCCGGCGGCCTTTATCGGATATATTGCTTTGTTCTCTCAGGTCATGCGCCCCGCTAAGGCGCTTACCGATTCCTTTAGTAATATTCACTCCGGAATTGCGGCCGGGGAACGCGTATTGGATTTAATTGATCAGGAGAACCTGCTTCCCGAAAAGCGGGATGCACGGTCCATAAAAGCCTTCAACGAAAGTATCCGACTGCATAACGTGCATTTTTCTTATGGAGAACGGGAAGTGCTTAAAAACGTCAGCCTGGAAATACCGAAAGGACAAACCGTCGCATTGGTTGGCCCCTCAGGTGGAGGAAAGTCGACGTTAATGGATTTGATTCCCCGATTCATGGATGTGGGTAGTGGTGAGGTGTTGGTTGATGGTGTTAATATCAAAGATCTAGTGACGAACGACTTAAGGTCGTTAATCGGGTTAGTGAATCAAGACTCGTTTTTGTTTAATGACACCATATTTAACAACATCGCTTTCGCATCTACCCATGTTACTGAAGAAGATGTGGTGGCGGCGGCCCGGATTGCCAATGCGCACGACTTTATACTAGAGATGGAAAATGGTTACGAGACGACTATCGGCGACCGTGGTGTACGGCTGTCCGGTGGTCAACGGCAACGCATCTGTATTGCCCGTGCAGTCTTGAAGAACCCACCCATTCTACTGCTAGATGAGGCGACCTCGGCCTTGGATACCGAGTCGGAGAAATTGGTGCAGGAGGCGCTCGCCAAGCTGATGCAAAACCGTACCACATTAGTCATAGCCCATCGATTAAGCACGATTCAGAATGCAGATAAGATTGTTGTGCTTGAAGCGGGCAGCATCGTGGAAGAAGGTAACCACCAACAATTGCTGACTAAGGATGGCCTTTACAAACGATTAATAGAAATGCAGCAGTTCGGCGAATAGGGGGGTGCCATTGCATATAAAAGCAAAATTAGCTAAGTTTGCTATCTAAGATATCAAGGTATGGACGCCCAACAAAAGCTCACATTTATTCTTGAAGACAAGTATCTGGATAATGACCTGAAAACCATTGCGGCCAAAGTGCGTGATGGCAAGCGGATTGACCGGGAGGAAGGTGTGTTGCTCTATGAGCGTGGAGAATTAGGTTATCTGGGCGTATTGGCAAATGCTATCCGGGAGCGGCTACATAGCGATATTACATACTTTAACCGGAACTTCCATATCGAACCCACCAATCTTTGTGTTTACGATTGTAAATTCTGCTCATATTCGCGGCTAATCAAGGAACGGGCCGACGGGTGGGAAGCGACGAAAGAAGAAATGCTTGATGTCGTAAAATCATACGACAATGAACCGGTTACGGAAGTTCACATTGTAGGGGGGGTGCTGCCGCAATATAACATGGCGTTTTACATGGATTTGTTTGCGGCAATCAAACAGCATCGGCCCAACCTGCATGTCAAAGCGCTCACCCCGGTTGAATATCACTATATTTTTAAAAAAGCGAAGGTTGATTACGCTACCGGTATGGCCATGATGAAAGACGCCGGCCTGGAGTCTATGCCGGGTGGTGGGGCTGAAATCTTTCATCCAGAAATCAGGGAACAGATTGCGAAGGATAAATGCAATGCCGAACAATGGCTGCAGATTCACGAAGAATGGCATAAGCTGGGTATGCACTCCAATGCGACCATGCTGTACGGGCATATCGAAAAATATTGGCATCGCGTGGACCACATGGATAGGTTGCGGCAGCTACAGGATAAGACCAACGGCTTCCAGACGTTTATCCCACTGAAGTTCCGGAACAAGGATAACCAGATGGCTCATGTGCCGGAGTCGACCGTCGTAGAGGACCTCCGCAACTATGCCATTAGTCGCATTTATCTCGATAATTTTCCACATATCAAGGCCTATTGGGCAATGATAAGCAGGGAAACTGCGCAACTGTCCCTCAGCTTTGGTGTAAACGATATCGATGGTACGCTTGATGATACGACAAAGATTTACTCCATGGCTGGTGCGGAAGAGCAGCATCCGGCGATGACGACTCAGGAATTGGTATCATTGATTAAACAGGCTGGTAAACATCCTATTGAGCGGGATACGTTATATAACGTCATCACGGATTACAACGAGGTGACGTTCGACGACGATATATCTGAGAAACAAGCGCGGTATTATCAATTACCGGTATTGAACGATAAATAGCAATAGATTTTTGGAAAAAACGTTTTACATTATTCGTCACGGCCAAACCGATCTCAATTTAAAAGGGATTGTGCAGGGCCGGGGGATTGATTCTCCATTGAACGAGACGGGCAAAAAACAAGCCGAAGCATTTTACCAGCATTATAGGCACGTGGACTTCGATAAGATTTATACATCCACGTTAGTACGCACGCACCAGACAGTAGCGCTGTTTACGGGAATTCCTACCGAGCAGCTGGCTGGGCTCGACGAAATTGGCTGGGGTATTTATGAAGGAAAGGAGCAAAATCCCGATATCATGACTGGATTCGCTGATTTGACTGAACGATGGCGAATGGGAGAATTGGACCGCGCGGTTGAAGGTGGGGAAACACCGAATGAATTGGCGGCACGGCAACGCGAGGCACTTGAACATATGCTATCCCAGCGTGAAGAAAAAACCGTACTGGTATGCATGCATGGGCGGGCGATGCGGGTGTTTCTTTGTTTGTTGATCGGTCGCGATATCGCTGAAATGGACGAATTTCCCCATACAAACACTGCATTGTACAAGGTGCAATATGATGGACAGGCTTTTTCCATCATAGATACTTATAATGTTGAACATTTAACAGACCTGCTTACCGAATAGTTGGTTTATGGAAAAAGTGAAGATCTCCGCAGTATCCTATACGAATACACTGCCTTTTATATATGGACTCCGGCACTCGTCGTTGATTGAAAAGGTTTCGTTAAGCCTTGATGTTCCGAGTATATGCGCACGCAAATTGATTAACGGAGAAGCTGATTTAGGTATCGTGCCTGTGGCTGCATTGCCCGAGATTCCGGATGCAGAAATTGTTTCCGATTATTGCCTGGGTGCAACCGGTGCCGTAAATTCGGTTTTTCTCTATAGTGAAAAGCCGGCTACGGCTATCAGATCGCTTCGTCTCGACGAACAGTCACGAACCTCGAACGCGTTGGCAAGAATACTGTTACGCCATTACTGGAAAAACGAGGCCGTGATTACGGTACAGGGCGATGCTGATGCTTATGTAGAGATAGGCGATCGTACATTCGGAAAGCAACATGACCACCCCTATGTGTATGATCTGTCGCTGCACTGGAAGGAATTCACGGGACTGCCGTTTACTTTCGCGGCTTGGGTGGCCAATAAGCCGCTGACGCCGTCATTTATCCAGGCATTCAATGAGGCGTTGGCCTATGGGTTAAGCCAACGGGATACATTAATTGCCGAGTTACCGGCCCGGATTGATTTCGATTATCGTCAATACTTGATGGAAAACATTGATTATCAGTACAACGCCGAGAAGAAGCAGGCAGTGACAACTTTTTTGAAATTGATGAAATCGCTGGAATCGAAGTCTAGCGAATTGCTGGCACCCGGAAAGACGTACAATGAGGAAAATTGAAGATGAAATCCAATCGCGTAGATTCCACAATGAAAGGCATAAGGCGACGATTAATGTCGTGTTTACCAGCAATTGGATAGCCGACATCCTGGAAAAGAGGGCCGCGGCGTATAGCATCACGCTGCAGCAATTCAATATACTTCGTATTTTACGCGGACAGTATCCCGCACCTGTTACCAATTGCCTGCTCCGGGAACGGATGATTGATAAAACGCCCGATGTTTCACGAATAGTTGATAGGTTAGTGTCCAAAGGCCTGGTATCTAAGGCTCAATGTTCTACCGATCGCAGAGCGGTCGATGTGCTGATTACATCCGAGGGATTGGAAGTGTTGATTGGATTGGAAGAGCGTATGCTGATGATGGATGTGCTCGCCGAAAACATTACGGAAGCGGAATGTGAGGTACTAAATGGACTGCTTGATAAGTTGCGTGGTCATGTCCCTGTGAGCAACGACACAGCGTAATGGTTAATGCACATGGGGATCAAATGCGAAATTCAGCAAAGATACCGCGATACCCAAGGTTACAGCAATCATTTTCTTTTTGTTGAATTGGTGATGGTCTGCCGATCCCGATTCAAACAAGATTGTTGTGGAGATGTGGAGGAAAATGCCAATGACAACAGCCATCATCCGATCAAAATATTGCTCAATATACCCCATGCCACCCGCGCTGATAGCTTTACTGATGAGGTAGCCAAGCGGTGTCATAATCGCAAATAGTGCTAACAGCAAGGTGATTTTCTTTCTCGATAGCGATGTGTTGAGCAACAGACTGCCTAGCGCAAAAGCGGCAGGAACATGATGCAGCGCAATTCCGAATGTCAGCGCACCCTGATGGCCAGCTGCCAGCGGCATGCCCTCCAGTACCGCATGGAGACAAAGGCTTATCATGATTCCAACGGGAAATATGCTGTTCTCTTTTTCGGAGTGGTGGATATGGCCGTGTTCGATGCCATGCGAAAGCTGCTCTAAGCCAAGTTGCAGTAGAAAACCCAATAGGACAAATAGACCGATGGTATGCGCATGTGTACTGTGGGTGTGGTAAACTTCTGGAATCAGGTGAAGCACAGTGATTGAAAAAAGATATGCACCACTGAACGAAAGGACAAGCTTCAACAGGTTTGTGTTGTCGCGTTTCACAAAAAATACAGCTACACCACTTGCAAATGCAGCCACAAATAAAATGGCAATAATAGCAAAGGAACTCATGCTTCGTTTTTGACAGGCGTTAGATTAGGAACTAAATATCGGAACCCCAGGCCGGTAAGACATCCGATAATACTACCCAGCAATGCCCCCCCAATAATATCCAGTGGATAATGTACCCCCACATAAACCTGGGCAAAGCTGATAACAGCAGCCCATGATAGTCCGAGCCATAGGATATGTTTCCATTTTCGATAAAAAACCATGATCAGCGCCACCGCAATGGCGAAATGATTTGCTGCGTGCGACGAAGTAAAACTATAACCACCACTGCACCTCACCAGCACATTCACCTCGTCTTTAAATTCCACATCCCGACAGGGGCGCACCCGTTCTACCGATTTTTTAATAATGGAAGAAGATACATGGTCAGTAATACCAAAGGTTATTAACAGAAAAGCAATGATATATAGTCCGTTCTTTTTGTAGTTTCTGATACAGAAAATAATAATGAATAGATAAAGCGGGGCCCAGGTGTACCGATTCCGCAAAATAGGCATTAGCCAGTCGAAAAACGCATTACTCAACCCCTGGTTGATCGCCAGAAACGCATCCTGGTCGAACGAAATAAGTTGGTCGATCATATAAATTAAACAAAGTTGCAACAAAAGTAAAAATTAATTCTAAATTTCCGTTACCTTGATGAAATTTATCTAAGTTTACGGGTTCAAAGACGATAGTATACATGACGTTAATCAAATCCATTTCAGGCATACGGGGAACCATTGGAGGCAGGCCAGGAGACGCACTGACCCCGATCGATATTGTCAAATTTACAGCCGCATTCGGACGCTTTATCCAACAGCAATCGGCATCAAATAAAATCGTGGTGGGGCGTGATGCGCGAGTTTCGGGGGAGATGGTACGGAACTTGGTTATAGGAACGTTGCAGAGCATCGGGATGGATGTGGTTGATCTGGGTCTTTCCACCACACCCACAGTGGAAATCGCCGTGCCGGAAGAACAGGCTGCGGGCGGTATTATCCTCACGGCTAGCCACAACCCGGGACAATGGAATGCGTTAAAGCTGCTCAATGCCAAAGGCGAATTTATTGATGACGAGGCAGGGCGGCGCGTACTCGAAATTGCTGACGAGTTGGATTTTGATTTTGCCGAGGTTGACCGTTTAGGAAAGGCGGCGACGGACGATAGTTACCTGCAAAAACATATTGATCAGGTGGTATCGCTGCCGTTGGTAGACGTGGATGCTATACGTGCAGCTGGTTTTAAAATAGCGGTCGATGCGGTTAATTCTACGGGCGGGATATTCGTGCCTGCTTTGTTGACAGCACTGGGAGTTGAAACGGTTTATAAAATACATTGCGAGCCCAATGGACTTTTTCCGCATAATCCAGAGCCCCTGGCCGAGAATCTGACTGATTTGTCTGCATTGGTCGTTGAAAAAAGTGCAGATTTGGGCATTGCGGTAGACCCCGACGTGGACCGGTTATGCTTTGTAATGGAAGATGGCAAGATGTTTGGCGAAGAATACACCCTGGTGGCGGTGAGCGACTACGTACTTCAGCATACGCCGGGGAACACGGTGTCCAATCTTTCATCTACGCGCGCACTGCGCGATGTGACGACTAACAGGGGGGCGGAATACCATGCAGCGGCCGTTGGTGAGGTGAATGTAGTGATGAAGATGAAGGAAGTGGGAGCGGTGATTGGCGGCGAAGGCAACGGCGGTGTTATCTACCCGGAAATGCACTATGGACGAGATGCCTTAGTTGGTATCGCACTTTTCCTCACCCACTTGGCCAAAACTGGCAAACGTATCTCCGAACTGCGGGCGGGTTATCCACAGTACTATATGTCTAAGAATAAAATAACCCTTACTCCAGGATTAGACATCGATGGGCTGTTGGTCGCCATGGAGCAAAAATATAAGGACGAACCCCATAGCACCATTGACGGATTGAAAATCGATTTCGAGGAAGAATGGGTGCATTTACGAAAATCCAATACTGAACCCATTATCAGAATCTACTCGGAAGGCCCTACGCCTGAACGCGCGGAGGCTGTTGCGCAGGAGGTTATAGCGGATATTAAGGCGATTATCGGCGCCTGACAAGCGGCCGTCCTTTGATTGGGCCAATTTGCGGTATGACAATACACTATTGACGTACAACAAGACGCTCATGTTATACAACAATGGGCTTACGTTATACAACACCGGGGTTATGTTATACAACAATTGACTGCCTACTGCATTGTGGTTGCGCAGTTGGAACCGTTGCGAATTTTGTATCTTGCGCGTTTTAGATGAACCATTATGAAGCGTTATACCGATACCATCCATGTCTCATCCGAAACTGGCCGTTTACGAAAAGTGTTAGTACATAGCCCTGACAGCGGCCTAGGTAAAGTGGTGCCTTCCAAAGCACAAGATTGGTTATTTGAAGATATTGTACACCTGGATACCATCAGGCGATATGAGTACGATTATTATATTAAATTGTTGCTGTATTTCCTGGACGAAGAAAAAATAAAAGGACGATTAGCTGATATCGACGCGCCAGCGCACCAGCGAAACTTCTATAAGCCCGACCACCCTGATTTTTACAACTCACAGCAGGTAATCGAGTTGCAGGTGTTACTTGCGGATATCCTAGCCGACACATCCGTCAAAAGCCAGCTGGTCGCGTCGGTCTGTGCAATCGAGGCATGCAGCTACGAAATGCAGCGTGAGCTGATGGGGTATGAGCCGGCCACACTGGCACGGGTATTCTTCAGTGGTACGCCCGATGAGCGCGAGATGATTTTTCCACCGATCCCCAACTTTATTTTTACCCGGGATATCGGTATCGTCATCAATGATCATATCCTGCTTAATAAGCCGATGAAGGAAGCCCGCAAACGCGAGGCCCTGCTTGCCAAGTACATTTTCTATCATCACCCTATCTTTGCTGCCTATCACGATAAAGTCATCGAACTTACGGACACCCAGCATCACTTCCTTTTGCCCAACGACGCCGATGTGGAGCGGGTAACACTGGAAGGCGGCGATGTGATGGTAGTTAGCCCCGGCCATGTGCTGATTGGGGTGAGTGAGCGTACCACCCGGGAGGCAGCAGCCCAAGCGGTGCAGCGTTTGTTTGAGCGGGATGTGGTACAGCGAGTCACCATTGTTAAAATCCCTCACAAACGCGATTACATGCATATCGATACGGTTTTTACCCAGGTAAAGCGGAATGTGTGGGTGATGCTGGGCGATTTTTCCAGCCAGCGCATGGCGGGTTCGCAAACGGATGCCGTACACAGGGCTCTCCGTATCCAGCCGCACCGTGCGGATGAGTTGGAGATTTTGCAGTTTAAAAAAGGGGATTTGTCCAATCCGCGGCGATTCCAATCGCTGGAAGCCTTGCTCATAGACATCAGCGTAACTGATCTTGGTTCCGCGCCGGAGGATGTTAGTATTATCATGTCGGGAAATAATGAATTTCCCTATGATGCTCGCGAGCAATGGACCGATAGCTGTAACGTGCTTGCCATCCAGGAGGGAGTGGTATTGAGTTACGACCGCAATGATAAGACCACCGACGCATTCCGGGCAATTGGCTTTGACGTCGTCCATGTGTCCGATTTGTTGGCCGACCTGGAGTCGGGTAAGGTGAAGGCGGAGGATTTAACCAATACATTGGTGCTGATGCCATCGGCGGAATTATCGCGGGCACGGGGTGGTTTCCACTGTATGAGTATGCCTTTATTACGGGAATGATGCCATGACAATACTGATGATTCGGCCGGTACGATTCGGCTACAATGTGCAGACCGCAGGCAATAATGCCTTCCAGCGGCGCCCGGAACAAGACAGTGCTGCCATACAGCAGCAGGCACTTAACGAATTTGATGCCTTCGTGGAAAAGTTGCGGCGGCATGATATTGATGTGTTAGTGGTACAGGACAGTGCCGAGCCGCATACGCCGGACAGCATCTTCCCAAATAATTGGGTGTCTTTCCACCGTGATGGTTCGATGGTGTTATACCCGATGTTCGCAGAAAACAGGCGGTCGGAACGCAAGCAGGCCGTGATCTCTGCCATAAAAAGCCGGTTTTTAGTGCAACAGGAAATTGATCTCAGTATGAATGAAATCGATGGGCGCTTTTTGGAGGGAACGGGTAGTTTTGTGCTCGATCGGGAAAACCGGGTGGCCTACGCTTGCCGTTCACCACGTACCAACGAACCGCTTTTCGGTGATTTTTGTGAGCAACTTGGCTATCGTCCAATTATTTTTGATGCTGTTGATGGAAATGGTAGGGCTATCTACCACACCAATGTGATGATGTGTATTGCTGACCGCTATGCGGTGATTAATGTCGAGGCCATTGCTGAGGCGGATCGGATACCGGTAACCGATGTCTTGGAAGCGTCAGGTAAAACCATTGTACCGATCAGCCATGCGCAAATGGCCAGCTTTGCCGGCAATATGCTACAGGTGGAAAACAAACAAGGTGAGCTTTACCTCGTAATGTCATCACAGGCATTCGGTGCGCTTGAACAAGGTCAGATAGCGTTATTGGAATCGTTTAATTCCATCATCCAGTCACCACTGGATACAATTGAACAAAGTGGCGGTGGGAGTGCCCGTTGCATGATGGCCGAAGTGTATCTGCCGTTAACGAGTAACCAGAATTGATACTATCAATTAACCATGCATGATTTAAAACTATACATGTTATTGCTTGGCTGCAAACCTTCGGGCCGGCATACTGAACAGCACGACGTTTTCTTTGGCATTGGAAGGTCATTGAAAGAGTTAGTGCCCGATATCGTTGATTTCTGGCCGGAAGCTGACGGTAAAATCCATATTGATGCCTGGCGTGAAGTGACGGTGGTGGATGGATATGCCATTAACGTGAGGTTAAGAAGTAATTCCGCAGGACCTGAAAAACAACAGAAGTTGTTTTTTATCAACCTCGGCGGTTATAAGGAAAATGATTTCGAGGAGTATCACTATAAATGCCTTTCAATAGGTGCAACTGCCGCCGATGCGATCAGGCAGGCGAAGGAACAAACTTTTTGGAAACACAACATTTCGTCGCATATCGACGATAAATACGGAATTGATGTGGATGACGTATACGAAATAGAAGAAGTGCTGGCGCCCCGTTTAAAAGAAAGATACATTGTTGTGATCGAAGGGACTGGTGCAACACAGCCCAGTGACGAATTACACCCCGGCTATCTGAAGCTAAACAAATTGGTTAACGAATAAATAGGGCGCGCACGTAGGGAATCGACCTATTGTCACATTACCTTGCATGTATCCATTTGAAGGCATAACTTTTCTGCGGAACCTTCATCCGGTCGGCCAGACGAAGCAATCGGTCGGGAAGGCGGACCAGGTAATCCCGGGCACGCTCGCCAGCCTCATTTAAATCCTTGACGGACTCGACCTTCCATTCGGCCAGTAATTCTTTAAGGATATCGACATAGTCTACAGCTGTATATACGCCCAATCGTTGGGCTGCGTCGGAGAAATGACTGAAGGCTTCCCCCTGGGGTTCGCCGGATTCCCTAAGCAAAAGCGCGGGCATTACAATTTTCTTGCGCATCATGTCTTCGAAAGCCAACATAACCTCGCTAGGGTCTACCTCTATCGCCTTGGAAATGAACGACATATATGCTTTTGCGTGACGTGCTTCATCAGCTGCAATTACACCACACATTTTTGCCAATAGTTTATCACCCTCTTTTTTCGAAAAAGCCGCTACTCGTCTGTGCGATACATTAGTGGCAAGCTCTTGGAATGAAGTGTAAACGAAATTACGGTAAGGGTCGTTACCTGTTCCGATATCAATGCCGTCCTGAAGCAGGTACTGGGTAGAGATCTCCATTTCACGCATGTTTACGCGGCCAGAGAGGTACAGGTATTTATTGAGTAAATCGCCATGCCGGTTTTCCTCGGCGGTCCAGGCACGTACCCATTTCATCCACCCGCCTTGTTCGTTTTTATTGACATCTTCTACCATGGTAAGCCATGATTCGTAGGTGGGTAGGGCTTCTTCCGTAATGGTGTCACCGATTAGTACAGCAACTAAATCATACGACAACTCCCGGGCGCTTTCCTGTAAGTCCCTCACTTCCTCAAAAAAAGTGTCTCTTGACGAATCGGGAAGCAAGTCTGCTGGTTGCCACATTTGTTCTACCGGCTTCAGGTATTCAGCCATGTCTTTAAGCATGAACGGCTCCAGATATGCCATCACTTCTTTACGCGATCCTTCAGGTATTTGTTGTGTCAATTGCATAGTCTATGCAAAGGTAATCAAATGGGTCGAAAATCTTTTTTTAACATTCCGATTATATTCAAAATATGACAAGAATCATAATTTAAACCGTAGTTTTGAGTCCTATGATGAACGGTCATTTTAACATACGTGTGTACGGTATCCTGGTTAACGACAGCGAGGAAGTACTGATTAGTGATGAGCGTGAATATGGCATGGAGTTCAGTAAATTTCCGGGGGGTGGGCTCGAATATGGCGAGGGGCTCTCGGCGGCGATCGCCAGGGAATTTAAAGAAGAGTGCAATGTTGAGATTGATGTTTTGCGGCATGTCTATACTACCGATGTTTTTATAAAATCGGCATTTAACAATAGTCAGGTCATTGCGGTGTACTACCAAGTCAAAAACACAACATCACTGGAATGCCGCTTCAGTGATAAAACGTTCGATTTTAAAGCGGGTAAGACCGTTGACCAAGTGTTCCGCTGGGTACCTGTCGACAAACTGACCGAATCTGACCTCACCTTTGAGGTAGACCGCATTGCGCTGCGCGCATTTCTGTCGGAAAAAAGCCACGGTTTGCATTTTTAAGTCGGGCTCCGTTCCCAAAAGTGCTCCTTGACACCGGATAATTCGATACTTTCGTGCCGTTATTCGTAAAAGTGGCGGTGATGGAAATTATTTTTTGGCTTAGTTTATTCATTATTAGCTATACCTATATTGGCTATGGTATGGTATTATATTTGCTTTCGCGGTTGAAACGTTTGATTGCACCACGTAAGCCGGCAACATCATCTCAAGCAGGCATTGATTGGGAGAACCTGCCACCGTGTACCATCATCGTGGCTGCTTATAATGAAGCGTTCGTTATCGAAGAAAAAATTCGTAACACGTTGGCTTTACAATATCCGGAAGGAAAGTTGACGTATTGCTTTGTAACGGATGGATCTACGGATGAAACGCCTGAGCTAGTTCGGAAATTTCCGGAGATTAATTTGTTGCATTCCGATGTGCGTGGCGGTAAGATTGCTGCTGTACATCGGGCCATGCAGTACGTGACTACCGAAATCGTTGTTTTTACAGATGCAAATACGTGGCTGAACGCTACCGCGGTATTGGAAATATGTAATCATTATACCGATCCCAAGGTGGGCGCCGTAGCCGGCGAGAAACGGGTACATGCAGACACGAAGGCTGACGCAAGCGCCGCAGGAGAGGGGTTTTACTGGAAGTACGAGTCGGCAATGAAGCGGTGGGATTCCAACTTGCATACCGTAGTGGGCAGCGCAGGCGAGCTATTCAGTATTCGCACCGTATTATATGAGCCTGTTCCATTGGATACTGTTCTGGATGATTTTATGATCTCTATGCGGATCGCAGAACGCGGGTACCGGGTGGTTTATGAGCCCAACGCATATGCGACCGAGATGGCCTCGGAAAATGTAGAAGAAGAACTGAAACGGAAAATCCGAATCGCGGCGGGCGGCATTCAGTCCATTTTGCGTTTAAAGCGTGCGCCCAACCCGTTTGCCGATCCGTTGCTGGCATTTCAGTACATCAGCCACCGGGTGTTACGGTGGACGATTACGCCGATACTGCTCGTGGTCGTTTTTATCCTCAACATCATTTTGCTTGCTAATGGAGCAGGTGTATGCTATACGTTACTGTTTTACGCTCAGCTTGCATTCTATTTATGTGCGATAGCGGGTTTCCTGCTTGAGCGAAGAGCGTTGCGGGTGAAAATCTTGTTTGTTCCTTATTACTTTTGTGTGATGAATTACGCGGTAATCGCAGGCATCATAAGGTATTTCGGCGGTGGTCAGAGCGCAATTTGGGAGCGGTCCAGTCGCAAGCAGTAACTATATCATGTTTGCAATTCCCGTAGTCGGTAAAGCGGCAGCCGTTCCTGCGCTTCGGATGAGGCATAGCAGCCTACATAACCTTCGTCAATATGGAATGAATAAAGGTAAATCGTATTGGGTGGATTACCACCGATAATTTCTTTCTGTGTAATGCGGCTGCCGTCCAACACCTCGAAAAAGGGGAGGTGTTCGCCAATACCTTCGCCCGTCAATTTCAAAATGGCTTCCTTTCTTGTCCATAAAGTGAAGAAACGACGGCGCATATCGTCTTCCTGGGCGGTGATGTAGTCAATTTCATTTGCGGAGAAACATGCTGTCAGCATATCGGCGATAGCTATGGGACGATTTAGCCACTCAATATCCACACCGATAGCCCGACCCTCAGCAACCCCAATCATCGATTTGTTTTCGGTATAGGATAGATTAAACGTAGTCGATAGGTCTTGATTATCCGACAAATTTGGTTTATTGTGGTGCCCGCTATGAAAATGCAAATCTGCTGCATCTGCATGCGTGCCAGCAGCCAGCAACATCCGGAGGACAGTATGGGTAGCCTTGTATCGAATCCGGTGCGCGGCCTGGTGAAAACGCGCAGCCCGAGCCAACTCCGCTTCGCTCAATACCCGATCGCATCGGCCGCCAAATACGATGTGGGTGTGCGCTGAATCTATTAACCAAACACTCGGTCGCGGAACTTGATCGGGGTGGTGCACCATTGGCCAGCCATCTGCCCATTGTGGCTCAGTTATCCAGGTTGATATAATCGTTGTTTTGTTCATCGACCTAAGGGGCATGTGGTGCAAACTTAAATAAAGCTACGCGTAATAATCATGATATCGGGAAACAAAAAGCGATTGAGCAAGTCCTGCAAGACGAATAGAGGACAATCCGGAATAATAATCTGGCATATAAAAACGTTAGTGTTGTGAAAAAAATATATGTTTGTCTAGTATGGGTTGAAATTTTACGCCGGGTAGCAGTAGCTGATTGATTGCCCTCGTCGAGACGTCCCGGCCGGTAAATACCGTCGGTTTGAAGTTCAAAAAAGACTTTTATGGTGAAGTATATTGTTGCGTTATTAGCGTTCATTAATTTGTACTGTTTTACGTTTGCCCAACAAAGTGGCTCACGCAACTCCTTTACGTTAAGTGCGAACGAGAAATCAGAAGGTTTTGAAGTGTTGTTTGATGGGGGAAATCTGGACGCGTGGACAGGCAATACATCGGCCTATCGTGTGAGTGATGAGAGTACATTGGCGATCTACCCGACGGAAGATTGGGGAGGAAATTTTTATACGAAAGAAGAATTTGGAGATTTTGTTTACCGATTCGAGTTCCGGCTGACTCCCGGTGCGAACAATGGTATTGGCATACGGGCGCCGATGGAAGGAGATGCCGCTTATGTAGGCATGGAAATACAGGTACTTGATGACGATGCCGACATGTATAAGGATTTGGAGGAGTACCAATACCATGGTTCGGTGTATGGCGTTATTCCTGCAAAACGGGGTTATTTAAGGCCTGTCGGTGAATGGAATGAAGAGGAGATCCGAATTGAGGGCAATAAAATCAGTGTGACACTGAACGGAACGGTGATTGTAGACGGTGATTTGGCTGCAGCATCAGCAAACGGCACGTTGGATAAAAAAGAGCATCCCGGATTAAAACGCGTCTCTGGTCACATTGCTTTCCTCGGCCATGGGTCTGAAGTTCATTTTCGGAATATCCGGATTAAGCGGTTATAAGTTTGGTTTTTGCGCATGGTGCAACTCATAGCTCATCAAATGTTACTAAACCTTGAGGTTTTTTGGACGGCCGGATTCATAAAATACATAAAGCCCAACATCGTGATAAAATAAAGGATAGCGAACACTTTGTACGTTGGAACACCCCCTACTGTCGGGGAGACAGGTAGTATTAGTAAAGACATATTCAGCATAAACTGTAATATCCACACACAGATACCACTTTTCGTCTTTTCATAAACTACCGCGCACATGCCTGCGGCACCCATCATATTCAGTAGTAGCGCCCATAGCGGGAGATCGGAGATAACACCAACATCGATTAAAACTGACGGCATCCACCAACATGTCCAAAAGAAACCGATTATTTGGCTTGCATAAAAAGGATTTAACGTTTTTGATAATTCACGAATTGCATAGCTGACCCAGACAACCTCTCCCATAAATGCCCAAATCAACAACATGAAAGAGATGCTTAATGGTGGAAAATCAAACTTCATAAGCGAAGCATATTCAATCCCGTAATAAAAACTCTTAAGCAACAGTGTGAAGGAACAGATTGTCGTTGCGAATAATAAGCTAAATAAATACCATTTAGGATTAATTTTCCACGTAAGCATGGGCCTAAACAAATCTTTAACCCCGTTTATCCCTTTGGTAAAGGTGACGACACAAATCAAAAAGAATAAAAGGGCAAAAAATCGGCCGTGTTGATATGCGTATCCACCTATAATACCTTTACTGTTAGCATAAGTTATAACCGCATGAAGTAAAGGCGCGAGCGTCAAGAAGATCCAAACTTCATATTTCTTAATAAAGGTTCTCATAGAATTATTTAAGTAAGAATCAAAAGTGTAAAAATTAATATTAAATCGATAGAAGCTTATACGTTTTTTTGAGACAGAAAGTATGATTGTAGAGGAATCACTACAATTGAATAGAAAGGCGTGGTTTTTCAATCAGATTTCGTAAAAAACGCAGAGATTTGTCCGAGCAAGTTTCCAAGCTGTGAATATGAAGAAGAGAATACTTCTGGTAGAAGACGAACCCACCATACAAAAATTGTTACATTTCATATTGTCAAAGGACTTTGACGTAGATGCCGCAGCTAACGGTTATGAAGCCTTTGTTTATCTGGAAAATAGAAATGTTCCTGACTTGATTATCATGGATTGGGTTATGCCACACATGGATGGGAAATCCTTTCTTAAATGTCTTAAAGTAAGCGGACTATATTGTGAAATACCCATAATAGTATTATCTGCTTCTGAAAATATCCACGAAGAACTAAACGATCTTCCGGATGCCGTTAATCAATGTCTCCGTAAACCATTCGATCCACTTAGGCTAAAACAAACAATCGGGAATATTTTTAACACATCGACCTATGGATTTGCTAACTGATATAAAAAAGGAACAGCATTTTCTTACTGTATCTATTGCATATTTAGGAACCAAGTTCAGTGACGAATTGGAGAATGACTTTTTCGATAACGCTGATATTACTAAATTCAATCAAATAGCAGATTTGGAGCGGTTTATCAGCAATTGCAATCTATTATATCTCCCCGAGTTGCTGTTGCTGGAAATTGGCAATGAAACAACTGAAATCAAACGCCTGATTACTAATATAAAAAATAATCCCGTCACGCAGGGGATCAGTATTATTTTGCTGGACTTTTCAGGAAATAAGAGCACGGTTGTAGACACATTCCGGCCTTTTGTGAATGATATTTACTTCTATCCGTTCAACATATCTGATCTTAGGGAACGCATCAAGTTGATTCTAAGGTTTAAGTATATCAGAAATGAAGGGAAAGTCCAGCAGGTTACGATTCCTGTAACACATTACAAGATTCCATTTACCAAACGATTGTTTGATATCGTGGTTGCCGGATTTGTACTGTTGGCTGGCTTACCATTAATGCTGTTAATCGCTTTATTAATAAAATTCGATTCGAAAGGTCCGGTCTTATATCGGAGCAAACGGGCAGGAACGGGGTATAAGGTTTTTTCTTTCTATAAGTTCCGTTCCATGAAGGTCAATGCCGACAAAGAATTGGATACGTTATCGGGGTTGAATCAATATGCAGCAAATGGTGGTTCATCCGCATTTATTAAGATAAAGAATGATCCGAGGGTTACCAAATTGGGCGCTTTTTTACGTAATACAAGTTTGGATGAACTTCCACAGCTTCTCAATGTGCTGAAAGGGGATATGTCGTTAGTAGGCAACAGACCTTTACCCCTTTACGAAGCGCAGGAGCTTACTTCTGACGAATGGGCGCTACGCTTTTTGGGACCCGCGGGGATTACAGGGTTATGGCAAGTGACCAAACGGGGAAGAAGTGAGATGTCTGACGAGGAGCGTCGACGACTGGATAACGATTATGCGACCGATTTTTCGTTTTGGATGGATTTAAAGATTTTAATGAAAACGATCCCGGCGTTGTTTCAGAAAGAGGCGGTATAGTAGTTTTTGATGATGGATTTCACGGTGACCGGTATTCCTGGGCTATGTTAGGCCATTTATAATGTGCTGGGGCTATGGCTATAGGCGGTCCTTATATACATTTACCAAGTTACCCGAAAAGGTAATTTCATCAGCCTCAACGCATGTAGCAGAAAGAACTTCGGCCCCCTCCACTAACAGCGTGAAGTCTTCCCACCTTAAGCCAGCAGGCACTTGTACCGTTATTGACCCGTCGTTAACGTTAAGAACCGACTCCGTTTTTATTTTTTCATACTCCATCAGTTCGCGTAATGAACAAACGAGGAAGTCACCGCCCATTTTTTCATTGAGTTGAACGATGAAATCGCTGAATCCGTCGGGGCTAGAGTCGTGGGTTCCAATTCGCAACAATTTATGGGTGGTTCCGTTGCTGGTGGTTACTAGTTCTGTTGTCTTTTCGATCAAATCATTTGAGTTCCAAGAGTCGGTAAATGACCGTGTAAGGTATTTGAAGCCAGCATTCCATGTCGCCATGTCGGGTAATGGCTTCCATTCTGCATCGGGAATGGGAGCGTATATACCGCCCACATCATTCCGCTGAGAAGTTGCGGCGAGATGGCCAAGCTGAGCCGATGCCTCAACAAATCCATCCTCCATGCCAGGAACAACCGTAACGGCCACTTTATATCCGATCTTGGAATGTAGTAACTCATCAAGTTCCGCGACGTCATCATAAGCAGAGGCACTTTCGTTATTTCCACCAAATCCGCTGTAAAGACCGTGGTTCATGATATCCCACCCTTCCGAAACGAGTTCAATCATTTCACCGTATTGCAGCACTTCGGAATAGGTGTCGTTACCTAATTCAGTATCGTTATAGGCACTTTTGCCAATAATTGCAACCCCTCCTCGCCAGGGTATTGTTTTTCCGGTACCATCAGGGATTTCGAGCTCGTTGAATAGTTTCATCGCTTTCAGCGAACTTCTGGCCCCGTCGTCCCAATCCATTGAAAATGCTCCGATTTTATTGTATTTTAGGTCGGCGAATCGAATTGTTGTCGGTGTTCCGTTAAATGTGAGTATAATATTAAACGTGGTAGGGGTATCGTCCCAAGGGGCTGCCGGTTTCAACTCCTCTTGGTCTTGGCCGTTTGGCTGTGAAGGATGGTCGGACGGCTGCTGCTTACTGCTTTTTGTGCACGAAATAGCAGCCAACGTAGAACATATCAGGATTAGCTTGATGATATATTTAAACATAGTTGAAGTTTTTATATGTCAAAATTGAGTTCAAGTTGTGGCATAAATTCATGTGACGTTGCCTTGGGACGAAAAAATGTCTTTAATTTACAGATATTTCAAAGTAATGTAAAAAAAATGGAATTAGTGCAATCAACTATGACACTTGATGGTAGGCGAGCGATTCGTCTTTCAACTTTATTGTTCATTGCGACACGGAGTTCGACCCTATGAGCCGAGAGATGCGACCGAATGCAGTAAGTTCATGAGTGTGTTTGAAATTAGATACAATTGAATATCTTCGTTTATTTTTCGATTGGCGCATCTTCGGTACCAAGGACAAGCCTGCTCTGCAATCGCTCCATTTCGCTTCTCAGTACGCGTGCTCCATTGCCTGAGTCGAGGTAGGGGTAAGGACGATATGGCGCGACTTTAAAAACAATCCTTGATTTCTGATGGCCTAAGGTTTCGCTTTCAATTTTACAAATGACCAGAAGCTGTATGCGAACGGTCTAGTTCGTTCAATATTCCTGGATAGCGTGATTCATCAAATTTTCTCGCAAATAATTTGTCGCTTTGCATTAAGATTGGAAAGTCTTCGGGGGTCATTGTTTTCGGACTAGCCTTCCCTTCTTCCCACACGATGTGGCGAAGGTTGTTGTTTATAAGTTCATTACAATACGGCGAGTTAAATAATATACTCTGGAAGAAAAACTCGTCCGGCGCCCAGGAATACTTGAAAAACTGATTCAATTTCGGTGAATCGGTTATTTGCTTGATGATATAGTTGACATGGTCCCGATAAAGTGTCATCCATTGAGAGCGCCCTACTAAAGTGAAGCGCTGTGGAGGCTTACGAGTTAGAAGAAAGAAACTCATCACTCGTTCTATAGTGTGTTTACCTGGAAGGTTAACATCCGTTAGATAATATTTTTTAAAACGCGTTTGCGCTTGTTCCCACCACGGGTTACCTTGTTGCTGAAATTCCGCAAACGACTTCCCTTGATGGTTATTGAAAAATTGATGGATTTCGCTCATTGGCTGTAATGGGTAATCTTCTCCACTCAAAAGGTTGAAATAGTCATAATTTCCAGCTTCGAAAGCACTCCTTAATAACTGTAAGGTGGCTTCGACCATGCTGAAACCTCCCCAATTTATGTGCGTTCGTTTTTTTATGAAATGGACTTGTTGTATTCCATCCAAGGCTTTGATAAAAGGTAGAATCGATGATTTGGCATCCACGTGGATGTAAACTACAGAAGCTGGGTGTGAAACCAATACCCTAGTAAGTCTAGCCACTTGTTGAGGCGATTTGTGAACAAGGAGCAAATGGGCAATGAGAGGGACAGTTGTCATCTAGCGATAAAATATTATTTTTCAATTTGTAGTACTTTTTCTACAAAAAGCACTTTATTTTTTTTTCTTGATAGTCAACGTGATTGTTGTGCATAACCGCAACGATAGTATGGTATATCTCGTCTTTAGCGATTTTGCACTTGGAGTTCACGCCATTCAATGTTCTATTATGAAGGTAATGAATTAAATAAACTGCTTGTTGTCTGTTTCTCATCGATGAGGAAACATCTACCAACATTACCCTCATTTGGATACTCAATTAAGTAATAACTATTCCTCAAAACGGATACCAATTTATGCGGATGTCCTCTTTCCAAGAAGGTAAATAGGCTTTGTAGGTGTATAACTACAAATGAAACTATTTTGCGATTGCTAGTAAAGTTTGAAGTGAAAAATACTCCACTTTTGTGATGAAAATAAGTACATGATTAAAATTCAATCTATGAAGAAGTCAATATTAACATGTCTAATGTCATTGTGTGCCTTTTTTTTTCTACGTGCACAGGAAACCATCATTGGGAATATCGATCAGGATAAATTGGATAAGCTGATCCAGTTAGCGAAGGAACATGTGCCGGACAGGAAAATAGCCGGTCTTACAACGGAAAAGGCAAAATCTGCCCAAAACTCGCAGTTGGCAACTTATCTAGACCTTGTCAGCGTTTCCTACTTTTACCGCCCTGATAACCAAACAGCATTGGGTGTTGAAAACCCGTACATCGTTAATGGTTTCCAATTTGGAGTAAATCTCAATTTGGGCACATTACTACAGAAGCCAGCAGAGGTAAAGATTGCTAAAGCGGATTATAAGATTGCACAGTTGCAACAAATTGCCTTTGATGAGCAATTGGAAATGGAAGTACGGAGAAGGTACTATGGTTATCTTCTGTCATTGAATGATTTGAAAATAAAAACGCAGACGTTTCAAGACGTAAAGGCGTTGAGTGATGATAGGCAGTTGCGATTTGAAAGCGGAGAAGTAGAGCTTGCCGCTTACGCTGAGGGAAAGACTGCGCTATCAGAAGCCGGTTCGGCGAGATTGGAAAGCGAAGCAGCTTATTTGGAAGCAAAAGATATGCTTGAACAGCTTATTGGCACAAAGATCGAAATGGTTGAGTAGTTCAAAATTGTTCGGTGATAATACGATGATAGATATCAAAGGCCTCATGGCTTATTTATGGCGTTATAAGTGGTTGATTGTCTCAATCCCTATTATATGTGTAGGAATTACCTTTTTCTTGGTTAAAGATTTGCCTCAGAAATATAAATCGACGACACAATTAGCAACGGGTATTACTGATCGTTTTAAGGAGATAGTATCTGGCGGTCAATTGGATTATTTCCGCGTAAATCAGCAATTCGGTAACGTTATGGAGGTGATGCAATCAAAACGCGTAATAGACATCCTTTCGTATCGACTGATATTACATGACCTTCAGCATACAGATGCTCCGTTGACTCCTATCCCGACGCAACTTGTCGAGTTGACGGATACAGAGCGGGGTGAGGTGGTTGCACTGTATCAGTCGATGTTGACCCGAGGTGAACTAATCACTCCCCGAATAAATGGGGAGTACCCATTGTTCGACTATTTTACGTTGATGGGGTACGATGGCAAAACTCTACAGGACTATTTGTTCATTTATCGGAATGGGGAAAGTGATTTTATCAATATTGAATTTACGTCGGAGAACCCGGAATTATCGGCATTCGTGGTGAACACGTTTGCCACCGAGTTTATTTCTTATTATGACATAGCCTCTGTTCAAAACCAAGATAAGTCCTTGGCTTTACTTGATTCGGTATTGCGAGAAAAGGAACAGCACATGAACGACCGGAATCGTCAATTAGAGCAGTACAAAGCGAGTAGTGGAGCGTTGAACCTAGGTAATCAATCGGAGGTGCTGTTCCAGCAGATTTCCGAACAGGAGACTAAGCGATCCGACGTACTGAGTGAGATTCAATCGCTTCGCGGAGCAATTCAGAGCGTTGACAGCAAACTGCAACGCGAAGGGACTTCGGAAGGAGCAGGTGTTTCTTCAGGAAATAATGAAGTGGTACGATTGGGACAAGAATTGGAACTGGCTAACCAACGATACGTGGATAACGGGTTTAACGAAGCAGACAAGCGGAGGGTAGATTCCCTGCAACGTTTGCGGTCGGCTAGGATTGCGCAATTGGCGGATAAACGCGGTTCTGTAGATAGAGGTGCTATACGTGAAGAGTTATTGCGTGAGCGCCAAACGATGGAAATAGCGCTCTCAAGGGCAGAAAACAGTATGAGTTCTATTGAGTCTGCCCTTAATTCGCTGAGAAGCAAATACTATTCAATGGTCCCGGCAGACGCGAATATGCAGAATTACGAGCGCGAGGCGGACTTAGCCGTACAGGAATATACCAATGCATTGAACCGTTATAACCAAGCAAAGTTCGAAAACGTTGCTGCGACTCAATTGCGTATCGCTGAACTCGGTTACATCGGGTTACCAGAGCCATCCAAAACACTTTTATATTTGGCTTTGTCGGCTATCGCGAGTGGTGGTATTGTATTGGTTACGCTGGTGATTATGTTTTTAATGGACCGTACCATTACAGATCCCAATCGATTGGCCGAATTAACAGGAATTCCGGTATTGGGGAGTATAAACCTACTGGATGACAATAATAAGGATTTGCGGGATATTTGGAATGAGGCAGACAATACGCAGGAGTTTGCCATTTATCGTAACCTATTACGTGCCCTTCGCTTTGAAATCAATGAACAGCTGCTTAATAAGGAAGGTAAAGTGTTGGGAATTACGAGCTTAAATAAATCGGAAGGAAAGACATTTTTAGCCGCTGGTTTAGCTTATTCCTTTGCAATGATCGGGAAGAAGGTATTGTTAATCGGAGGAGATTACCCTAATCTTACTGAACTCATTACTAGTAAACAAGCTTCCCAGCAACAAGCTTTCGAGTCCTTTGTCGTCAAAAAAGAAATCGTTGCAGAAGATTTGATTACGGTTTTAAGTCGTAACCCCTCGCATACGTCCTTACTTGAAATTAAAGATGCGGCGGGTATCACCAATGCTTTTGAGGTATTACGGAAAGAGTTTGACATTATCATCACCGATATCGACAATTTGAAGGATATTAATCAAGTGAAGGAATGGTTGATGTTTGCAGATAAAAGTGTGGCTGTGTTTGCCTCAGGTAGTAAGTTAAGCGACTTAGATCGCGAATTCCTGAAGTATTTTAAGAACCATCGCAGTAATCTGGGCTGGGTAATGAATAAAGTAAAGCTTGCAGTTTAAAAGAAACTTGGTGAGACCATGTTCAATCAGTCATTTATTTCATGGATTACCAATCGGAAAACGATTATACTGTTGCTGGTAAGTGTATTGGCTTTGTCAGTGGTTCCGGTAGCAACATCGGTGTCGCTATTGGCAAGTGTGGCAATACTCGGTATCTGCTTGGCGGTTTTAGCCATACTTGCGCTTGTTTATAAGCCAATAATAGGAGTCTATTATTTACTGGTCTTTTGTTTTCTTTTGTTCTTTTTTACGCGTGAAATCGGTGGAGATATTCCTTATGGGTTGGGTATTGAGGCGTTGTTAATGCTATCCTTCGTTGCTTTGATTCTTCGTTCGAATGCAAGTGATTGGCAGCGAACAAATACGATGCTCACTTGGTTGATGTTGGCATGGCTTGTAATAAGCGTCTTGGAGGTTGTCAATCCAGCGGGGGCGAGCATCAGAGGGTGGTCACAAGAGATTCGAAGTGCAGCGCTTTATCCCTTTTTAATTGTGTTAATTGGGTTTCTGGCTTTCCGAAAATCGACCGATTTGGATACTTTTTTGATAGTTGTTTTTTTGTTCTCGCTGTTAGCAACATTAAACGGCATAAAGCAGTTGCATTTTGGGTTGTCTACCGGAGAGCAACGATTCTTGGATGAAGGTGGGGCCATCACGCACGTTTTGTTTGGAAAGCTACGTGTCTTTTCATTTTACAGTGATGCCGGACAGTTCGGCGCTTCCCAGGCACACTTTTGCGTGCTGGCGGCGGTCTTGGCTTCAGGCAAGTTTAAGTGGTGGAAGCGTTTACTTCTTGCATCACTTTCTGCGATATTTCTGTATGGTATGCTGATTTCCGGCACCCGAGGGGCGCTTTTTGCCTTATTGGTTGCTGCCTTTTTTGCACTTTTTCTTAGCAAGAATATCAAGGTGTTGTTGTTAGGTTCACTCTTGGTTGTAATGGCGGTGGGTTTTCTGAAGTATACGACAATCGGTAATGAGAACTACGAGATTTATCGCCTCCGGACGGCACTTAACCCGGATGATCCCTCACTTAATGTACGTTTTGAAAATCAGCAACGGTTGAGGGATTTTATGGTATCCCTGCCATTTGGTGGTGGGTTGGGTGTTATCGGAGCAAACGGCAAAGAATATAACGCAGATAAATTCTTGTCGTCGGTAGAACCCGATAGTTACTGGGTAAAAGTCTGGGCGATGTACGGTATTGTAGGATTTACCCTTTGGTTTAGTGGTATGATGTATTTATTGGGAAGGGGGGCGGCAATTGTTTGGAAACTTCAAGATGAACATCTACGTATCAAGTGTATTGCACTCCTTTCCGGCGTTGCCGGAATATTCTTCTGTAGCTATGGGAATGAGGTAATTAATACGATGCCTTCATTGATCGTTACAAATTTGTCGTTGGTCTTTGTGTTTTTGGCTCCCTCATTTGACAAGAAGCCAAATGCAGTTTAACATATAAATGAAATGCCATTCGAAATTTTTTTAATCCCCGGACTGTTATGCTTTGCATGGGGTTTTTGGAAAGCATTCAAGAAATCATAGCATGGGAATAGGTACCTATATAAAAAACAACCCAACATTAAAGCGGATTTCGCTTTGGGCGATGATTCCTGCGCATGAACAACGACCGAGACGTTGGATTAGTTGGTTCATAAACCCGTTTTTTCATCGTCGGGGGCGCGGTTCAATTATTCGCCGACACGCGCGCTTGGATGTGTTCCCCTATCAGGAATTTGAATTGGGTCGATATTCGGTGATTGAGGATTTTGCAACCATTAATAATGGCGTGGGGCCGGTACGGATTGGTGATGAAACCATTGTCGGGATTGGTAATGTGATTATCGGTCCGGTGACGATCGGGCACCATGTCATGCTTGCACAACATATTGTCGTTTCGGGACTCAATCATGGTTATCAGGATGTCTTGGTCCCGCCTAGCAAACAAGAAGTTATCTGTAAACAAATTACGATTGACGACTCCGTTTGGATTGGCGCGAACAGCGTAATCACTGCTGGCGTTACTGTTGGGAAACATAGCATAATCGGTGCAGGGAGTGTGGTTACACGCGATGTTCCGGCATATGCTGTGGCGGTTGGGAATCCTGCGAGAGTTGTTAAACAATACGATCACCAGACAAAAACATGGAAGAAAATCTGACTAGAATGAAAACATGCGATATCGTTATTGTCGGGCAGCAACCCTGGGATACCGAAATAGGTAGCAATTGCAAAAACATTGCATTGGAACTTAGCAAGCGACACCGCGTATTGTATGTGAATTCGCCGTTAGATAGGGCGACGCTACTTCGTAACCGGAAAGACCCTAAGGTTGTTCGCAGGCTCGATGTTATCCGGGGGAAGTCTGACGGGTTGCAATATGTTGCCGAGAACCTGTGGACCTGGTATCCCGACTGTGTTGTTGAATCGGTCAATTGGTTACCATTCGCACCCGTTTTCGATTACTTTAACAAAGTTAATAATCGACGGTTTGCGAAAACCATCGGTAAGGCAATCACCTCGCTTCGTTTCGATGACTTCATATTGTTTAACGACAATGAGATTTTTAAGGCGTTTTATTTAAACGAAATGCTTCGCCCTAAACGTAGCATCTATTATTCTCGCGATTATATGATTGGTGTGCCTTATTGGAAACGTCATGGGGTACGTCTTGAACCGTTGTTGATTGCAAAGAATGAGGTTTGTTTTGCCAATTCCCTATATTTACGAGATTATTGTGCAAAATACAATAAGAATTCTCATTATGTAGGCCAAGGATTTGAAATCGACGTTTTACAGCGGCACGACCATACTGTTTTACCTGATGATATAGTCGATATAACTGTGCCGATAATGGGTTATATCGGTGCACTTGATAGCAACCGGTTGGATATTGCGTTGATGAACCACTTAGCAGATGCGTTTCCACAGTATGTGATGGTTCTTGTGGGGCCCGAAGATAATGCCTTCCAGAATAGCGAATTGCATCGCAAGAGAAATGTGAGGTTTTTGGGAAAAAAAGCAATGAACGACCTCTTTCGGTATATTGGTGCGTTCTCGGTGTGTTTGAATCCTCAACTGACTAATGCTATCACGATCGGCAATTATCCCCGAAAAATAGATGAGTACCTCGCTTTGGGTAAACCTGTCATTGCGACGTGTAATCCGACTATGGAGGCCTTTCGATCGGTCGTGTATTTAGCGGGTTCGTATGATGAGTACAGTCATGCTATCAACAAAGCGCTCGCCGAAAATACACCTGAATTGGAAGCAAAACGTAAGGCATTTGTAGCTACCCATACTTGGGAAAATAGTGTCGCTAGTATGTTGAAATATATTTAACCACAGAAGATCAATATATAATGGTTGGGAATATGAACATAATGCCTGAAATCTTAACGGCCATCATTGTGCTTCAACTCATTTTGTCGCTTCCGTTGCTATTGCCGTTTTTGCGCTATCTTGTCTGTATGTTAAAGCGAAAAGCGACTCCAGGGCTATCCAACCAAACGCCGGAAGCAGATTACGCTATTATCGTAACCGCCTATGAGGAGATTGCTCAGATTCCGCAGGTCGTTGACTCTATTTTACAAATGAACTATGCCAACTTCCTTGTATATGTTGTCGCCGATCGATGCGACGTTAGTCAACTGCATATCACGGATAGTCGCGTGGTAGTTTTACGTCCGGAAGAAGGCCTTTCGAGTAATATTAAATCGCATTTTTATGCCATTGACCGGTTTCAGCGTAGCCATGAACGGTTGACGATCATCGATAGCGACAATTTGGTGGATCCGGAGTATTTAAATATCCTAAACCGGTATTTCGATGTAGGGTTTGCTGCTGTTCAGGGGATTCGCAAAGCTAAAAATCTAAATACCTCTTACGCGTGTTTGGATGAAGCCGGAGACATGTATTATCGTTATATCGATCGAACGTTGCTATTTCAATGCGGCTCGTCGGCCTCATTGGCGGGTTCAGGTATGGCGTTCTCAACCACTTGCTATAAGCGGTATTTACGACCTTATCGGCATAAGAAGGGTGCAGGGTTTGATAAGTTGCTGCAATACGCTATTGTAAATGATGGTTTGCGGATTGCATTTGCTGAAGAGGCAGTTGTATACGATGAAAAAACCGCAAAGTCAGGACAATTGGTTAAACAACGAGCCCGCTGGATTAACACTTGGTTTAAGTTTGCTTTGCTAGGGGGTAAACTCCTCGTTAAAGGGGGCATGCGTCTCGATTTCAATCAATTTGCGTTTGCGTTGATGTTATTGCGTCCGCCGTTATTCTTGGTGTTAGGGGGAGCGTTTGCAATCTTGCTGATTGACTTGTTTTTAATGCCGTACATGGTATGGTATTGGGTCGCTACAATGGCGGCATTCGGGTTTGTTTTATGGAAAGCGCTACGGCATTTTGATGCAGACAGGCGTATCTACCGAGCTCTACTATCCGCTCCGTATTTTGTTTACCATCAGATAATTGCATTACTCAACGCTCGTAGGGCTAATGAATTGTCCGTCGCGACAAAGCACGAAGAGCAGGTTGAAATTAATGATTTGAAATCATCTTGAACTATGATAACCAAGCAATCGACCACATCATCCAAAATACGTGTGCTACATGCCATCAGACAAGGGCAAATCGGAGGGGGCGAATCACATGTAATTGACCTTGTTCAAGCACTAGATTCTACGCGCTACGAAAGTTTGGTGCTTTCATTTACCGATGGGCCCATGGTGGAACGGATGAATAGCTTAGGCGTTAAAGTATTCGTGATTCCTACGGAGCGACCTTTCGACTTTCGGGTATGGAGATCAGTACGTCAGTTGATGGTAGACGAAGAAGTTGATCTATTGCATGCACACGGCACCCGAGCGAACTCGAATACCTGTTATAGTGCCCGGAAATTGAATATACCCATTATTTATACCGTGCATGGTTGGTCCTTTCATCCGGACCAAAATCCGGTTATACGAATGGTTAGAACGCTGAGTGAGAAGTATCTGGTAAAACATTCAAATTGCACGATTTGTGTATCGTATAGTAACCTCCAAGATGGAATGAAACGTTTCGCAATGGATAGGGCAACTGTGGTTAGACCAAGTGTGGACCTGAATAAATTTAATTCGGGTGCAAATTTTCAACCTATCCGTACTGAATTTGGTTTGAAAGACAATCAGGTGGTGGTGGGTTATATTGTACGAATGACTAAGCAGAAGGATCCGATTACATTGGTTCAATCAATCGCGTTATTGCCTGCTGATTTGTCCGTAAAATTTTTATTAGTTGGCGATGGTGAATTAAAAAATAAGGCTGTCAACTTGGTACATAAGTTGGGATTAACGGACAAAGTTATTTTTTTGGGTTTTAGACAGGATGTGCCAGATATCTTAAATGCTATCGATATTTATTGCCTTCCATCGCTTTGGGAGGGGTTGCCCATCGGGGTCTTGGAAGCAATGGCCATGGGAAAAGCAGTTGTCGCGTCGGCCGTAGACGGAACCCGGGAAGTCATCGAAAATGGCCGGAATGGTTTATTAGTTGCTAAGCAGTCGCCGGAAAAGTTAGCCGAAGCATTAACAGGTTTGATTAGCAATCGTTGTATGCGGGATCAGCTCGGTGCCGCAGCCCAGCATACAATAACGAAGAAGTTTGGTGTGCATGACATGGTACGGAACATAGAGCAGGTTTATCAACGTGTAATGACCCCTTAGCAAAAACGAACAATTAAGAATAGAAGTATGACACGAAGAACGTCTATTAAGTTGTTATTGGGAGCAGGGATAATCGGCATGTTATTGTTTTGGTTATATCGACGAGTGGGATACTCTGTTTTTGACATCGGATATTTGAAAGAGAACTCACATTTAATTGAAGAATTGGCGGAAGTGGTTATCCCTGAAACAGATTCGCCGGGCGCTAAGCAAGCTGGCGTGGCGGCTTATATTATTCAAATAGTAGGAACGGGAGAGCTCCGACAGGAACAGGTGACATTTGTGCGTGGTTTAAGGCAAATAGACGGTTTTAGTCAACGTACCTATAATCGAGCATTCACGGCTTGTTCAACACGCGAAAAAGTTTCCATGTTAAACCGTTTTGAGAATAAAGTCTCTTCTCGCTTTCCAATCATTAACAAAATCAATAGAAAGCTTTTCGGGCGCTCATTTATTGAGCAATTGAAAGAATTAACTGTGGAAGGATACTGTACGTCAATGTTGGGTGCAACGAAAGGGTTGGCTTACGATTATATTCCCGGTCGTTTTGAGGCATGTATCCCGCTCAGTCCTGGGCAACGGGCTTGGGCATTAAATTAGAGAGCGATGGCAGGTGTAATTGGAAAAGCAATGGATACGATACGGTATGATGCTATTGTCATCGGGTCGGGCATCAGCGGCGGATGGGCTGCCAAGGAGTTATGTGAAAAAGGGTTGCGTACGCTGTTGTTGGACCGTGGCCGGCATGTAGAGCATGTTCAAGATTATACGACCGCGATGTCAAATTCATGGGATATGCCGAATCGTGGTTATAACACACCGTTGTATCGACAGAGTAACCCCGTTCAGTCGTTGTTTTCCAACGAAACCGACAGGCAATTTTTTGTTGCCGACGATGAACATCCTTACATCCAGGAAACACCATTTAACTGGGTCCGGGGCTATCAGACGGGCGGACGGTCGTTGGTTTGGGGACGACAATGTTACCGATGGAGCGACTTGGACTTTGCTGCCAACGAGAAGGAAGGGGTAGCGGTCGACTGGCCAATTCGGTACCGCGACTTGGAGAGGTGGTATGATTATGTGGAACGGTTTATCGGCGTTAGTGGGAAAGCCGAACACCTTCCGCAACTTCCGGATGGGCAGTATTTACCAGCGATGGAGCTTAACTGTATTGAAGAGCACATGGCTTCTACGTTGAAGACACGATATGACGATCGTATCCTCACGATTGCACGGGTAGCCAATCTTACTAGGGGGTGGAAACATCGTGGCCCATGTATGTACCGGAATCAATGCAGCAGGGGGTGTCCTTTTGGGGGGTATTTCAGTAGTAACAGTGCCACAATCCCTTCGGCGTTGGCTACCGGCAATCTAACGTTACGGCCTTTTTCGGTGGTAACGGAAATTATTTACGACGACAGGTTAAAAAAGGCGACGGGTGTACGGATTACCGACACGGTCGACAAAAAGCAATATGAATATTTTGCACGTGTCATCTTTGTAAATGCTTCTACGATTGCCACAACCGCCATTCTATTAAACTCGAAATCTGCCCGGTTTCCAGATGGTTTAGGCAATGATAGCGGTCAGCTTGGCCACAATTTGATGGACCATCATAGCTCGTCTGGAGCTTACGGCACACATGAAGGTTTCCAAGATCGGTATTATAAAGGGCGTCGACCATGTGGTTTTTTGATTCCGCGGTTCCAAAATCTTGAGAAAGGATCCGTTGAAAAATTCCTGCGGGGTTATAATTTTCAGGGCGAGGGTAAACGATTGGGCTGGGAAGACCAGGCATCGTCCTTACGTGGTTTTGGCAAAACTTTCAAACAACAGTTGTTGACCCCTGGCCCGTGGTCGGTTTGGATGGCCGGTTGGGGTGAATGTTTGCCGTATTTCGATAACACCGTCAAGCTGTCTATAGTACATAAAGACCAATGGGGTGTTCCCACGGTTTCCATTAATTTCTCATTTAAAGAAAATGAGCAAATGATGAAAAAGCATATCCAAACCACAGCGGTCGAAATGTTGGAAAACGCGGGTTTTAAACGTATTGAACCATTTGATTATCAGCACCCCGGAGGAACTACGGTACATGAGATGGGAACAGCGCGCATGGGACGAGACTCAAAAACATCTGTTTTGAATGATGTTAACCAAGTACATGCCGTGAAAAATGTCTTTGTGACTGACGGTAGTTGCATGACTTCCTCGGGTTGCCAAAATCCGTCGCTTACGTATATGGCACTTACTGCAAGAGCCTGTCATTTTGCAGTGAATTCGATGAAAAAAAATGAACTATAACAAAATATACGACCTATTCAAGAATAAATACTTGCTTTCCCTATTGAGTAATGGGTCCAACGCTTTTATCGGTATGGTAACGCTTACCGTCCTTTTTAGGCATTTGACATTAGATGCGATGGGTGAGTATGGGTTTTTTCTGACCGTTTTGTTATTCTTTGATACATTTCGTTCAGGCTTTATTTCTACTGCCTTTATTAACTATTACGCTGGATATTCAGGAGCGAAGAAAGACCAAACCGCAGGAGCTGCGTGGATTATTGCCGGTTGTATTACCCTTATTTCGTTGCTGGTAAGCGGGTTAGCTCATTTTGTAGTAGATTTCGTAGAGGATTCTAGCGTGCGGTTATTTTTGAACTATTTTGGAGTTATCTATACGCTTTCGCTACCCTTTTTTATGGCCAATTGTGTGTTGCAGGCCCAACAGCAGTTTGGGAAGTTGCTGATAATCAATCTTTGCAATCAAGGGGCATTGTTGGCTTTTATCTTAATCGTCATTTTTGCCGGGCATATTGACGTCAATACCGTGATTTATTGTTATATGGCCGCGAATCTTTTTTCGAGCATGATTGCCCTATTGTGCGGATGGACATTGATTAGCAAAATGAGATCAGCGACAAGAAATGCAATAAATGAGTTGTTCAATTTTGGAAAATACAGCGTTGGGACTAATATGACGGCAACATTGATGTCCGTATTCGGAACGGTGGTTATTAAGTTTTTGTTGGGAGCACCGGCGTTGGCAGTTTACAATGCGGGGTCCAAATTGGTGCAGATCGTAGAACTACCGTTGCGGAGTTTGGTGTACGCCGCATTGCCAGCTATGTCGGAGCGATATAATACAGGAGATAAGCGGGGAGTGGTCTCGATGATGGAAAGATATATAGGTGTCTTTACATTAGCGCTGATACCCGTCTGCTTATTGACTATTGTCTTTTCCGACTGGGCTATTTTGCTGTTGGCAGGCGAAAAATATGTAGATACAGCGGCTCCTAATATCCTGCGTATCTATATGCTCATCACGCTATTGTTTCCCGCAGAGCGAATTATCGCTATGACCATTGATGTGTTTAAACTTCCAAAGATCAACTTTATGAAAGTGTTAGTGATGGTCACTGTTGGCTCCCTCGCTGGTTTTATCGGTATCTACGTTTCAGAAAGCATTTATGCCGCAACGCTACCCTCAGCGGTAAGCGTTGTTATTGGACTTATAATTGCACTAGCTGCGATAAATCGTCATGGATACCCAGTCAGTTTCCTTGCCATGATGAGACAGGGGGCTGTGGATATAATGCGGCAGGTCAGGCAATAAAACAAGATTTCGTGACGAATTGAGGATACGCCTGTTGCGGAATTTATAATACCTCTACAAAAACGGGCGTCTCACTTACACTTACATTCACTTTTCCGTCAGAAACCGACAAAGTCTCGGAAGCCGAGGTGTCGTTACCTTTTTTCAACATATGTATTTTTGCCTTCGTTATACCATTTCCTAAGTCCAAGGTGTAGTTTTCCTCCCGGCCCTGTTGGTCTGGGATGGTTAATACGTAAATGGTCTTTTCATCTTCTGAGGTATAAACGTCGACTAACGGGTCGTTGTTTATTGTTTCAGTATAGTAATAATTGCCAAGTAATTTACGTGTTTGTAAAAGGTAATCAGCAGATGGTCTGCGTCGACCGTTAGCCAACAGCCCGGATGAGTCGTATTGTGTTTCACTATTGATATTGACGTCGTTCAGCATATAGAAGAATACACGGTCAACGCCATAACGTGAATAAAGCAATGCCGTACGAAGGATCCAGTCTGCTTGTGTATCTTCTGTCGATTTGCCTTTGATGGGTAATGCGCGTTGAATGCTTCTTTCATTAATGTCAAAGCCGCATTCCGTTACCCAAACTTCCATGTCGTCTAGTTGTTCATTACTAAGCGCAACGAATTGTTGTGCAATATTGCCAACACCAGATAACTCGGGAGCCATCCCGTGGTTATTGTTTAAGTCGGGGTTGTTCCAGTATTCTCCCTGACGTTTGGAAGAATACTCATGATAATTAATCACATCAAAGCAAAGGGAGTAGTGACCATCTTTCACCCTATTTTTTTTACACCATTCCACCATCCGGCTAACCCAGTTTGGGTCGGGGAATGCAATACCAGCCATTACTACTTTCATCGATGGGTCTGCCTGCTTAACGCCAACGCCTGGACCCAGGCTGCCCATGTGGCCATCGTAAAATGCCGATAGCTGCGCGGCATACTCTTCCGGAGTCTGCTGTGCCTGCGGGCCGCGCCAATCCTTATCGGGCTCATTACCGCATTCGATATACTCCAACGATCCCAGACCGACTTTCACATCCGGTCGGTCGCCCCAGGTAACTGCTTTGATCAGCGATAAGTCGATATCTGAATTGCGGCCGTAACGAGCAGCTGTTTGAAAACCTAACTTAGCCATTGCGACATACGAAGCAGGATCGAGCTTATCGGCACCCTTTGGGATGGGCGTATAGTCCCGAAGGCTTCCATAAGGATCGTTTGGGTTGTATTCGTCCGCATAGTACTTCTGCCGAAACCATTTGGGAATTACTTGCAGACAGGTGAGGGTGGTGATGCTGTTTTCTCTATTTTTTTGATAAATCTCGTCGTAGCCAAATCGATAGTAGCCTTCCTTCTCTTCAATCCGGTCCCAGTCCAAATATTGACGGAAACCGGTGAATGTCCGGATTTGTTCAAATTTTTGGTTATCAAAATTGGCGGTCTGATCAGTTAAATACTCCCAGTCAAATCCGTTTACCCCAATCATATTACTAAAAGGTACGTCATTTGGTTCATGGTCTACCTCAGACGGAAGTTCTGTTTCGGGATCATTATCAACGCCAGTGTCCTTTTTCGCACACCCAATGACATTCATCCCGATAACAATATAACACAAAAACAGCTTGATCATTTGATGAATATATTTCATTTTGTTCGTTTCCAACTATTCGATAGCACCTATTGATGGTTTATTTCCTCGTTTGTTCCCATAGACATCCTCCGTAAGCAGGTGAAATGGTTCTGCCGCCTGCTTGAGTGGGGACCCCGATTTTAAGAGAAGTTTGGTGTCGTTGATGGTGATGCCTGCTTCCTGATAGTTATCGAAATACAAGTTGTTGCTATGCTTAGTAGGGGTGGTGTTCCCTAATTGATTCCAAAAATAGTTGGTATTATTTTGTCCAACTCGGTAAAAGCTATAGCCGACATTGTTGAAAATTTCGCATGCGCCTCCATGCAGATCGTATAGGTCAACAATCTGGGCTGGAAATGTGCCGTCTTTGGGCTTTAGTTCGCCGCAGGTGTTGTTGAACACTTTCGCGTTGGCAAACGTAGAAATACCCGGAACCATATCGCGGTCAAAAGCTTGCAATTCAAAAGCACCATACTCGCGCGAGTTTACTACAATGTTATTGTAAATAAGCATTTCCTTAGGTGTACTACCAATACTGAAAATCCATGCTCGGATGGCATTGCCTTGGTGATTCCGGACAATATTGTTGTAGAATTTCCCATTGCCTCGTATATAAAATACGCCGTTATGATTGCTATTTGCCGAATTGATGTCTTCAATTATATTGTTATGTATGTCTACATCTTCCGCTTTCTCCAGGGTTATTACGCTGCCTACCATGGGCGAATTGGAGTAATGTATGTCTGCAATTTCAATTCCGCGAACCAAACCAATAATATTTTGGTTGCCTTCGCTTGCTTCAAACCGGATAAGCGTACCTGAACTTTCACTTTTTAAATGCAAGAACCGGAGGTCTTTAAGAAAAGAATCGTCAGAACCACTATAAACCAAGGCGGGTTTGTAGCTGATTACGCTGTATGTTTCGACACGGCTAAAGCGCGCATTTGATAACGTGAAGTGATTGATTTTTCCTGATATTTTAATTGCCTCATTGTTCATATTCTGGAACAAAAAACCGTATGTTACCGACGGGTCCGAATTTCCAAGGACCTTAACGTAGGATAAATTTTCAAGAGACATGGTCCGCCCAGACCCGCTAAGCTCGACGGAACCTTCATTTACAATGACAAAAGGGCAGCCTTGTTCACCTGACAAATTACGTATGGCAATGCTAGCGTAGTTTCCGCTCTTGATTTTGATGGTCGTATTACAAGAATAGCGCCCATCTTTTCCGTCGATGACCAACGACCCGCTACCATTGCCTACGATAACAAAATCCCCCTGTGGCGGAGTGATATCAGGGTCCTCGTCATCCTGTTTACCACCTATAGAATCAGGAGGAGGAATAGTGGGAATCTCTGCAATCACCTGCCTTTTTCCACACGACACCAAAAGGACAGGCAATAATAAAATCCCACCCCAAATCATACAGCTCACAGCCAATCTTACAAAAATTACCTTTGAAAAGGAATTAATAATTATCATCGAATTTTCGTTCAAAGTGTTTAACCACTACCAAGTAACGATAAATTTGATGATTTATTTCAAAAAATGCAAAAAAAACCTTTTTATTAAAAATAAATTATCGTTTCCATTAAGGTTTATTTCTAGAGAGTCATCTGATGTGTCCGTGACATATCCTGAGATTTCAGTATTAAGCATCGCTGTAAAACAGAAGCTAAAATCTTGTCATTGGGAGGAAGAATAAAAGTTTTATGATCACCGGGAACTTCATGAACGTCCACGCCTTGCTTAGCAAATTTTCCCCAACCAAGATAAACAAGATCATCAAGGTAATATAGCCGCTTTTTCACCCTAAATAAGTCAATTTTTAGATCAATCGGTTCAATTTGATAATTGTTGTATGCCTTGATATATGTCTTTAAAACCTCCGGATTGAATGAAAAGGACTCTATACCGTCGTAATCTTCACCATGAATTATTTCCTTCAAACGTTCGCCGACAATAAGTCGCTGATAAGCGATCGCTTCGCTCGGACTTTCTCTAAATGTCCTGATCCAAAATGGAATTTTCCTGAATTGCCGCATTATTTTTTCCGTCAATCTGGTCCACGGATGCGCTGTACATGGAGGCTGGGTTGCTACTGTGTCAAAGATACCCAATAGCGCAACTTCTTTGCCCTTGGCTAACAGTTGCTTTGCCATTTCATAGGCTATCTTTCCGCCTAAAGAATAGCCCGCAAGCAGGTACGGTCCGGTGGGGTTGTTGTCTATCACTTCGTCAAGATATTTTGCTGCAATCTCTTCGATGGTTTCAAACAACTTACCGTGCCCGTTTAACCCAAGTGCCTGCAACGCATACACGGGTTGGTCATTGTCGATGTATTTTGCCATGGACTGGAAGATCAACACATTCAGCCCACCACCATGCACCAGGTAAATCGGCGGCTTCGATCCTTCCGTCTGAATCGGAACCAATGCATCCCATTTGATTTTCCCCTCACCTGCTTGAATTAGCATGGCCAACTTGGCAACGGTCGCATTCTCGAATAAGGCCGATAGCGGCATCCGTTTTCCGGTTGCCTTCTCAATAGCCAGCATCACCTTAACAGCAATCAGCGAATGACCGCCTAGTTCAAAGAAATTATCGTGAATTCCGACGCGATTGACACCGAGTACATCTACCCAAATCTTTGCAATCAGTTGTTCCGTTTGGTTTGTGGGTGCAACATAACTGTCGGAATGGTGTTCTGAAAAAATGGTGACTTTCGGAAGTGCATTCCGGGCGACCTTCCCGCTGCTCGTCAACGGTAGGCTTTCAAGGATAACAAATTCGTGTGGAATCATATATTCGGGAAGCGAAAGTTGCAAAAAGTGCTTCCACGACGCACGTGGCTGGTTTATATCCAGCGGTTGCCCGTTCAATACGACATAGGCTACGAGCCGTTGTTGTCCGCGGTTATCTACCTGCATGGTTACGGCTGTTTGCTTAATGTCTTCATGTTGATTTAATACAACCTCTATTTCGCCAAGCTCTATCCGATACCCGCGTATTTTCACCTGATGGTCGTTCCTGCCAAGGTATTCGATGTTACCATCGGGTAACCTCCGAGCTAAATCGCCTGTGCGGTACACGCGGATGGGCACTTGGTCCGGGCCGGTCCACCAAACAAACTTTTCATCCGTGAGGGCATACAGGTTCAGGTATCCGCTGCTTAAGCATTTGCCACTAATGCACAATTCGCCGACGGCTCCATTGGGAACCTCTTTTAACCGCTCGCTGAGTATAATCGCTCGTGTATTGGATATGGGTTTGCCAATCGACGGCAGGCTGGGCCATGTTTCAGGGTTCCCCTCAAGCTTGAATTGAGTAACAACGTGAGATTCTGTTGGGCCGTATTGGTTGAATAACGAAGCATTGGGCAGGTGTTTGAATAGTTCGATGAGTTGGGGCGTAATTTTGAGCTGTTCGCCCGCGGTCATCACTTCAGTGACGTAACCCGGGTACCTGTGTGTTTCGTAAGCTTGTTCAGCAAGTGCATTCAGCGCAACGAACGGTAAGAAAATGCGGTTTATCCGATTATGATCCAGGTACTCCAGTAAGGAATCGATATCAAGCCTAAGCGCTTCAGGAATCAGGTAGAGGCAGCCTCCTGTCGTGAGGGTAGCAAAGATTTCCTGAAATGACACATCAAAAGTGACCGGAGCAAATTGTAGTGTCCGGGTCTGTTCATTTGCAGCCGATTGCTCGCGCTGCCAGAGCAAAAGGTTTGTCAGGGCTTCTTGCCCTAAGCAAACTCCCTTTGGCTGACCGGTCGAACCCGAAGTATGCAAGATGTACACCGTCTGATCGCCCGAAACTTCCACTTCAGGAGCGATGGTCGGCAATGATTCCAGGCGCGGAGTCAACTCTTCGGTGTATAGCGATAACACCTTTTCCGGGTATTTGTGTTCGTTGCCTCGGTAGGTCAGCAAACATTTGATGTCTGCGTTTCCGATGATCGTTGCCAGTCGGTCTTCAGGAAAAGACAGATCCAACGGCACATACGCCGCCCCGGTTTTAAGGATGGCAAGCATTGCCACGACGAGCTCCATAGACCGTTGGATCGCAATGCCTACATGGTCGCCCGGAACCACACCTTCTTCAATAAGTAAATGGGCGAGTTGGTTTGCACGTTTATCTAGTTGGCTATAGGAGATCGATTGGCCTTCGAAAAATAAGGCGGGATGTTCAGGAAACTGTTGAACACTATCGCTAAAAAGTTGTTGGATGGTTGTATCGACCGGCTTTTCGGTGTATTCTGCTCCCCAGGCCTGTTTCTTTCTACTCAGTTCCTCGTCGTCATAGAAGGGAAGCTCATCTATCGGTAGCGATGGGTTATTGCTCACTGCCTCAAATAGGCGTACCAGTTTCCGTTGGAACCCCTCAATGGAGGCCGGAGAAAACAAGCCCGTGTTATAGACCCACGAAAACAGCAATCCCTCATTGACATCAGACGCATTCAGTACAATTTCGAAGTTATCGTATAGTCGTTCCTGGGTG
>Ga0182739_1000600_pt1 | contig 43835 bp, 40 predicted proteins | sample eDN5th30CBELigBY_FD_128873 | JGI IMG/M metagenome (GOLD analysis project Ga0182739, IMG submission 128873) | Enriched backyard soil microbial communities from Emeryville, California, USA - eDNA 5th pass 30_C BE-Lig BY (version 2) (version 2) | ecosystem: Environmental > Terrestrial > Soil >... | reverse complement strand
TAGATTGTTGGTGTGGTAACTTCCATTCTACATGAAAAGACGGTTTTTTTGTGCCTTAATTTAGCATTTAATAAAAACGGGACGTCCGTCAGTCAGTTTTCACTGACTTTCTGGACAGCCCCTATAAATCTAATCTTAGCCACATTTGTCCATTTACAGACGAAGCAGGATCAGAACCTGAATACGTTGGCAGTTGCCCTTTAAGACTGTGCACAAATGCCGTCGTTGCTATCTGTGTGTTATTAACAGTGTTAGCTGCCGTTGGTGCTGTAGGTGTTCCTATTAGATTAGGACTAGCTAAGGGTGCTTTAGCATTTAGTTGAGTCTGTACGCTGCTAGTTACACCATCAATAAATCCAATTTCTGTTGATGACACATTACCAATTGAAGTCGTGCTCGGTAGCGTTACTGTCCCAGTAAACGTCGGAGAAACCAGATTAGCTTTATTTGCATTTAGAGCCTCTAAATTCGTAATAGGGGCCGTTTTCCAATCTGCTTTACCGGTAATACTCTTAATCATGTAAGCTAAAAAGCCCATCAGAACAGTTAATTTCCCTGTGTTTCCAGTTGGTGCTGTTGAATCGGTTAAGGTACGATCCCCAATCTTATTATCCGAAATACTGCCGTCCGGCGGAATTGGATTGATGTTTTCGATTGTATGCTTTAGCTCCGCAATAGCCCCAGAAGCAGTTTTCGCTGCTGTAGGTACAATTGACATATCCCCTAACTCATCAGCCAAACCATTTATTTCCCGACCAATCCCATTCATATCCTCGGGCCTAACCGTGTCGCCCATTTGCCAATTAATTTTTGCCATTATAAGGCCTCCTTTACTTCAATTGTTTGCAGCATCATCGTATCCGCCGTAATCGGCACATTGACGCTATTGGATGAAAGCACCTTATTTGATGCATCCTTCAACTCTATTAGCGATACTAGGGGAACATCAGCTGCTGTCACGAAATAGTTCAGAACAAGCGTACTTTCTGTTACCCTCTTCACTTCGAAATCCGTAATTTCATGCGTGCCGTTAATAACAACCTTCACCACCCTGCCTTCCGTATACAACGCTACATCATGCAAAAAGCTCGTCGTTATCACTTGATTACAACCTCCGTTCCTAAAGTTGAAAAAGGGCTCTGCCCCAGTTGCCAGGAGCCGAGCCCATAGTTCCAATTCACCTGTCTCTTGGACAAATGCTCTTCCAGTCTAACCCTATCGCTTATTGATGTATTTTGCTGATAGAGCAAATTGACCGGCTTTATCGTTTCGACCATGTGAACGACTTCTCGAAAAACGTTCGCGTTCTCAATACTGGCTGTAACCGTAAGCAAAAATTGCAGAACATCCACCTTCACAACCGTCATCCCCGGCCCTACCAGCGTATCTAGCAACTGCTGCAGATAGCGAACGGTGAAAGGCGGCTTAGTTTGGTACCTGTTCAGTATTCGGCGCCGCCGAAAATCAAGAGATTCACTAGAAGGGTCGGCAGCAATACCTAGCATGGACTCACGCCGCTTCAACGCCTGAATGCTGGAAGTCAGTACAAATTGATCATCAAAATGCTGATCGACAGCTGCACTCACTAATTCAAGCTCTTTATCCTCAGTTGCAGCCATCTCAATAAAATCTTGAATATCGCGATAATAGCCAGGCAAATAAGATAGTACTCGCTCAGACATGCAGATCCACCGTCCCCAGACGCGGAATCTCTTCTAGACCCAGCGTTACATTCATCTTACTGTTATTAAGTTCAGTTCCGGTCACATCGATTACGCCAGGCACTGTTAAAATCGCTGCTTCAATTAATGCAATACGGACGATAAGCCCCTCTTGCGTAGCCCAATCTTTTCTTAGTTTGAGCAAATAGTCCTCAATCGCCACACTAATTGCTTCCTGGACACTGCCAATCGTTACGCCAGCAGCTAGTGTCACCGTTGTTTTTACATCAAGCTGACTATCCCGAACGCCTGCAACCGTAACTTTATGACCGATTGGTGCAGTTCCAATTCCCTGTCCGCTCTGAGGCAGCGGATCTACCACTTTTTGAACTTCGCTCACCAATGCGGTAGAAGGCGCGTTCCAATCCGACGCGATAATCGCGCATTTGACCGTTCCTCCTCCTTGCCAAGCAGGAAACACTTTTACTGCACCTACCCCATGCATTGCCCCGATCTTCTGCTTGTAATCCGCCATATTTCCGCCGAAAGCCGGAGCGTTGACCTCTTCATAGTATCGAGCACGCAAAGCATCATCAGCTTCTTCATCCTCACCAGGGATTAGCACCTCACCCAGCTCGGCACGAGATAATCCCGAAATAAACTGTATAGGCAAAAGCGTTCCAAATTGCTGGTTGCCAATTATACCCGCTGTCTCGCATTCCAATGCATATACACCCGCACTTATTTTGGATACTGCCGTAAAATTGACAACACCAATCGAAAATCGGCTGCCTATCGGTACATCCATCAATGCATTAGAAGCCCCATAAAATATTCCCTTTCGTTGCGCCTTTGTTGCTTTTTCGCGGTTGACGCCAAATTCGGCCGTTCGCCTAGATAGCTCTTCACCAGATGCTGTATCGGCAAAGGACAAATTGTAGTTGACGCCCAGAGTGGCATACAGCTGAGCCAGCTCAGCTGCAGCAGGCGCTAAAGCATCGTAAATGACTGAGCCTGGCCGCTTGTCGATATCATTCGATACTTTTTCAAGCATGCGCCCTAGAATGGCGTCGAAAGTCATTGCTTCATACATGGATTTTCACCTCTTCCTGCGACTCTCCTAGTGAGGATAGCACCAAAAAGCGCACAACCGCTCCGTCGCCGCTAGCTTCGATTTCAATATTCGTTACATCATCAATGCGGTCATCCTGAAGCAGCGCCTCCCGAATACGGCGGCGTGTCTCCGACTGCATCAACCCTTGGCTTAACCCGATAAGCTTATTCAGCTCTGCTCCATAGTCTGAGTCATAGATCAAATGTGCAAAGCGCTCTGTCATCAATGCCTTATGAGCTGCTTGCCTCACGGATTCTAACCCATCGATCATTCCAGTCGCCCTGCCCTTCTCAAAATCGAGCCGCCATGTTCGCGAAGGTTCTACAGCTTCATTTATAGATTCATTGGCAACCCATCCGCCGGTTGGTATCAAGTCCCCACCACCTTGTCTAAAATCAAATATTTTTGTCCGCCTTGCATGCGAAGCAGCGCGACATGATCGCCAATCTGCAGGCCGGTTCTGAGGATGTGCTCCTCACTTCCGATCATCGCTTTCAGCTCCGTAGTAGCAGACGTTTGCACTAAAAAATCCGCATCGAGAGTAAAACGCTGATCGACGTTTACCTCGAGCGGATTTATTGCGGTAACTGTTCCAAATTTTACAGCTAACGGACTGCCGGCTTCCATAGCAGACAGCGCAGCTTGCCTTATCGCATTAATCATGATATCACCTTCAAATTCAAGCTCATTGTATGGGACGCGCCGCTCCATTGATGCTTCGCCTCGTCGACCATCATAGGCTGGCTAATGCTAAGCTCCTCGATAATAACCGTCAGATACGTGCCTGCTCTGACCCGAATATCACCGATCGCATCCAGCTTTAAGCTTTTACTCTCCTTGTTTTTCAAGAGCGACAGCTTTTCCAGCATCTCATTAATTTGGGCCTCATTCATGTTCTCATCAACACTTTCATACAGCTGGAGCAGCCCCCATTTGGCCATATTCGAACTGTCCTGGGTAACATATAGCTCACGTTTTCCTGTGTCCTTATTGTCACGATACAATTTAATGCGGTTATAGCTATCCTGGTCAATATCACGACTGTACTCATAGCCAATTAATAGACTATAGTTCCCAATGTAAAAATCATTATGGAAGTCGCTGACCTGCCGGAGCGATAATGCGCCAAAATCGTCATAGAACATGAAAAAACTATTCGTGTTGTGCATCGTCAGCGTGTTCGCCTTTTCGATAATATCGAGCAGTGTCTGTCCATCCTCCACCATAGAAGGTATTTTATAGCCCGTATCATCGATGCGACCCACCTTCAGCTTAAAATCGTCGGCGATTTGCCTGATCACGTCGCCTGTCGTCACATTTTTAAACACATAGGTGTCCTTATTCATAAGATAACGCAGCTGATCATAAGCTTGAATGCTGATTTCACCCGTCTGATTCGTGCTAATGCTAAATACGTAGCCGTAAAAAACATTGGAAGTGCCCAGACGTATACGAATAATATCACCGTTATTGACATTAAACGAATTCGATTGATAGATCCCTCCATCAATAATCGTAAAATCAACGCTGGCGGAACGCCCGACGCGGGTCGTCGTCCAACTGACATCCTTCACAATATCGGATATGTCCCATACGTTCCCATCCTTATTATCGATCAAAATTTCCATCATGGCAGCTTCAACACCTTACCGATAGGTAATCTTTTCAACTCGGAATCAGAAATACCGTTCAGCTTTTGAATATCGCGCCACTTCGTTTCGTCGCCGAGCACTTTTTTAGCAACCTTCCACAGCGAATCACCAGCAACCATCGTGTACGTTTTCGGCTTGTTCCGTTCGTCTGCTCTTGGCGGCGCCGTTTTCTTGACTGCATTGTTGTTGATAACGACCGCGCGCCTTGCTCCGTAAAAACGATATTCCTTCAAGGATAGGCTGAACTCAATGTCACCCGGCGAACCAGCCGACTCCTTCCACTCAAAGCTCTCGATACTGACTGCCTTATTAATGTCATTACTCCCTAGTGTGTACACAAAACGAATAGGACGTTTGGACGCCATCCATTTCTCGATATAGGTGATATATTGTTTCGGTTCTAGAACGATTTTTGCAGTAATAAAGGGGTATATATGACCGGGAAAAAAGCTTTCAATCGAGTATTCGGCCAGCTCGCGGTCTTTAATAACGTTGATATTGCCTAGTCCCATTACCTCATGGCCTTCGCCCGCTCCTTTAACCGTCTCTCCGATAGCGCCTGGTAGAATAGGAAGCTCAAAGCCCTCCTCCTGATTGTTCCAGCTAAGCCAAATGCCGCAGCGTGGTTCTTCCATTTACGCATACACCCCCTGTGCGGAGGACGAGATCTGCTCAGTCAGCACGGTCTCAATTCGTGAAATGATCGTATCGATATCGTGGCCATTTTTAATGTCGCCGGTTTGCACCGATACGGTTGGCGTTAGCGATACGAAGTTCTGGATGCTCTTCATCTCTGCCAACTCGCGCATCGTCTTCAGATCCTCGCTGCTAATGTCGACAGTATCGTTAATTTTACCTACTTCGCCTACTTTTCCAATAGAACCTACCGAATTGAAATCAAAGCCGCCTGTCATACTATTTAAGTCGAATTTGTTGATTGTGTCACTATTTCCAGATGCAAAATTAGACCCTTTGGTATACCCTTTAGCAAACGAATCGGATATTGACATCTCTTCCATTCTCGCGGTGACTATATAACCCTCGGGCATCTCTCCAAGCCAGTCCTGCATTTTACTTTGTAGACTCTCGATATTTGATGCTAGGCTAGAACCAAATACCCAATCTAGTGCTTCAGCTACTTTCATCACCTTATCCAAAACACCATCTACAAAATCTACAAAAAGTTTTTTCACAGAATAAATTGGATGATTAAACACGTTAGCAAAAAACTCAGCGAACGCAGCAAAACGATTGTATATTGATGCAATTTGATTATAAATAGATGCGTATAGAGCATAGAAGTAACCTGTGACATAACCCACGATCTGTTCGGTAGATACGCCCATCATATTTAATGCGTACAAAATTAATGCTATAGCCCCGATAATCAAAAGTACTGGCCATGCCGCAGCTATCCAAGAAATCATCCACTGCAGCCCGAATATAACAGCGGCAACTCCTAAAGCAATCAAAACACTCTTCACCAGATCAAGATTATCCATTAGGAACGTTATTACCCCAGATGCGATGCTTCCTAATACCTGAAAACCAGCTGTAAGCCCATTAAGCAATTTATCAAAAGCATCTGATTTCAAAGCATTGCTGATAGTATCCATTAACGGACCGAATGCCTGCAGGGCTCTATCTTTTAAAATAGTGAAAAGATTACCGAATGTTCTTGGCAAATCAGCAAATTTTTCATTAATATCACCCGCACCTGCAAACATTGCTCCTTTAAGTATATCGGCCGAAATAGCACCTTCAGCAGCAAGCGTTTTTAATTCCTCTCTGCTTTTACCGGTAAAATTAGAGATAGCCTCTGCCAGTAACGGAGCTGTCTTCATAAGAGTCGTAAAATCGTCTCCTTGCAGCTGGCCTTTGGACATTGCTTGCGTTATAACACTTATGCCCGCTTGCTGTTCCTCTCCGCCTCCTCCGCCTAATTGAAGTGATTTTTGCAATAGCTCCGAAAAGCCCAAAAGTTCATCGTTACTTGAGAACGCTTTTGGTGCCGCCAAGCTCATACCGCCCATAATGTCCACCATGCTCGCGTAACTGGTTCGGGAACGTTCAGCTGCAGCGAATACTTTTTCTTGTAAAGAATCATCGGTTTCATTACCTTTATTTATAGCTCCAATTCTTTGCTTAGATGTGGTGTACGAATCGGCAACATTCATAAGAGCTCCAACGTTCTTTAACGAAACAACACCTTTAAGAGAAGCTCCAAATGCTTTTACAGCATTATTGCTTTTTTGAATAGACGATGCGATACCTCTACCTATATTCTGAGCAAGGGCTGTCCCTCTTTGTATAATTTTATTAAATCCGTTAGCGATAGACTGCAATGAGAAGAACCGCTTCACAGCGCTTGCCAGGTTTATCCCCAAGCCAACTATAAAAAAACCGCTTTTCCTGATTACATTATTGAAAAAGGTTCCGATGCTTTTTAGCGACAAGTACTTTTTTATAACTCCAAGGATATTTTCCTTTAAGGCTCCTGCATAAGTACGTCCCATGCTTAAGATCACTTGAAAGGCTTTCCCGATCGAATTAATTGACTGAAGCTTCTTTTGAACACTCTTAAGCGCAACTCCTGTATTCTTTATAAACTTCTCTCCTTGATTCACAGTGCTATTGAAAAATGATGCTTTAGTATTCAATAACATTTGTAAGTCAATGTTTCCAGAGAGAGCCTTTTCGCTTGCCGAATTACCTTTGGACATCGTCTTATTCAAGTCATCCGCCTTCTTATTCAGCTTCTCCATACTCACGATGATTTTCTCTACAGGGCCACTCACTCCATCAATCATTTTCAATGTGGCTGATATCGTTGCTATCGTTGACACCTCCCTTAATATAGGAAAAAAGCATCCCCCTAGGAGGATGCCTGCCCTATGCGTTGCTTATCTCCGCTTTGCCCGCGACTGTTCCTTGCGCTCAGCCTCCAGGCGAATATCGATTGCGGCGATGACAAAAGCTTTCTCCTCCCGCGGCAATCCTATGAATTGCCCCGGAAGGATGCGAAGCTTATGGAGAGCGTAGTAGGCATAGTTCGCCTCACTATCACCCTCCTGAATTAGTTTTTTGCCTCGTCTACCAGATCGGACATATCCTGCTCAAAGCCGCTCAGCTTCTGAATTTGCTGTGCCAGCTCGGCAATTTCGCCTGAAAGCAGTACCTTGTTCAAATATTGCTCTGGCGTAGAACAGCCAAGAGAACGAATACTTTCGGCGTTTTTGAAGTCGGGATTGGTCGTATTGCTGACAACGACATGCTCATTGAAGGCTTTGGCGTTAAAGTCAACGCTGCGCTTTCCTTTTTTGAAGTCGACGCGCATGGACTTTTTGCGGATGTCCTCGAATTCGTCGTTCGTCATCGCTTTAATTTTGAATTTCAGCAATTTTCCTTTGCTGTCTTTGAACCTCTCCGAAATGGCGATCTCCGCCGTCAAATTATCAACCGGATTGCTATTAAGAAAATCCTGTAATGTACTCATGTTATCCTCCTGTTACGCGCCTGTCGGCGATGTGAATTGGTCTTGCAGATCGTAATCATTGAATGTAAACGGCATTTCTTCCTCAAGCATATCGTCGCTTGTCGCATCGAAGCGCGCAGCAATAATACTGTCCAAGTTACAACCTTTCAGTACTGCGGTTTGCTTGCCCACCCCAGATGTAGGGTCTTCATTAATAACGTGAAGATCGAACCAGAAATCTTTACCCGTCTTAATATAATCGCGCATCAACTGACGGAAAAACGAGGTGACATAGTACACCGTCATCGTTCCCGATCCCGTCCAGCCGGCGGAGCGCTTCGCTGTATTGGTTCTGCCCAGTACAGGCACATCGACTTTATTTTTCTCAATCGTCGCCTCCAACGATTTCGCATAGAACAATTCCTCTTGGCGATCATTAAAAACGGCATAAGCCCTTGCCTGCTTACCGCTGATAGCATCTGTTTCACGAAAATACATAGATTATCTCTCCTTAGCGGACCGTTACGGTCATATAAATTTTTTCAATCGAATCTACCGGCTGCACCCATTGATTAACGAGAATCGAATCACCGCTTTGTCCTGGCTGCACATCAAGATCGGTTTGGGAATCGAAGCCTTGGATTGCTTCGGCATCCTGATATTGCTGTGTAATGTTAATAAGTTCGCCTTTGAAAAGATTGCGGCCGTCAGCGTTATTTGAAACTTTACCGATGTACGATTTCGAAAATACGCGCAAATAATCGTTAGCCAGCCCGTCCAGCACGCGAATAACACGGTTTTTGCTGAATTGTGCCGTCTTGGTCTGTGTGTAAGTCCGCAGCGTATTAATGTCCTGTTCGACAACGACACGTCCATCAATCGCTGTAAACAAGAACTCTCCGTTTTGCAACGCTTCGATAATGGCGTTATGCGTATAGCGCGGGGATACATCTACCGCATCCTCATAAAAGTCATAGGTAAGCGACTGATTAGGCGCTGCGCCTGCTGTGGCGCCCGCAACCCATGCAACAGCTTGCGCTGCAGTGAGCGTCTCTCCGGTTCTTAGTACAACGCCATTTTTAACGCTAATGACGCCTTCATCATCCGCAGAGTGATAGTTTTCAAGCACGACTTGAATCTTCTTGCCTTCTTGCTCGCGCTGCCGCTTAACGAATGCCGCAAACACGCTCTTAGTCGCAGAATCATTCGATGTAAGGCCGATTGTGCTAAAATCATGCACCTCAATTGCCGCCAAATAATCCAAATAATCCTGCTGGGCAACAGAGCCGTCTGCTCCGCCAGTGAGAGGCTTACCCGCTGCAGCTGCTAGAGCGCCCGTTCCACGGAATACAACCCAGTCATTAGCCTTCAATTCATCGGCTGCAGCTGCGCTTTGTTTGTCACGCTCAACGCCTTCAACGAATGTTTTTACATCGAACAGGGACGGTGTGTCGATGTTCGTTGTTATGGAAATCGTAATATCATTGCCTCTCGCGCCGCCGTGCAGCGCTTCTGCCTCCAGCGTTCCAATCGTTGCCGATGCTTTCGTACCGGTATTCAAACGATAAAGAAGCAGACTGCTTGCTCTCTTGAGTGTCTCCCGAACCAATAACAGCTCAGAGGAAGAGCCTGCATAGCCCAGAATAGATAAAAGATTGCTTTCCGCATTGATTTCAATAACCTGCTTAGGCTGGCCCCAAGAAAGAGCCATCGGCATCGATACAACCCCGCGTTCACCTCGTGCTCCAAGAGCCTTCTTCTCGCTCACCGTATTGATATAGACGCCCGGTCTCACTTTATTTTGTACTGTCCATGTTCCACCTGACATATTACTTCACCATCCTATTCGAAAATTGTTCCAGCATTTTATGTGCTTGCTCCAGTGAATAAGTTTCACTGTCTTGAAGGAGTACCTTTAGGACATCCTTCTCAATTGGGGTAAATCGTTTTGATAATAAAAACTGCTCTTTGCTAAAAGCATGAGCAGTCCCCTTTTCCTTTGTCATTTAATAGCCTCCTGTGTATCCAGCGCTTGCATAACGGGATCGCTTGTGCGGACGGCCCAAACGTGCAGCTTATACTCCGCATGGAATTGCAATATGCCGTCAACAATGTCAAACCGCATCCCTGTGCCTCTAATCGGCCGGTCCTTTACCAGTACCAGCTGTAGCATCATGGTCAACTCTTCCGCTATCCGAAACAGCTCATCTGTATCCGCCGCAGGATCGAAGTAGTTGATTAGAACAGGGTAAGTCCGCAAATAGCGCCTGCCCAGCTCCTGTACATGCGACAGCTCCAGCATCTTCATGTTAAAACTAGGAGACGTTAGGGTTTGTGACAGCTCTTCGTCGATCATCGCGGCATCGGGAAACTTGTTCATTAAAACCGCATGAAGTGCCTGTCGAAAATCACTCGTCGTTATTTCACTCATGGCTAACCCTCTGCGGCAACATCAATCTGGAATTACAGATCATACCGTCACCTCGCACCCTTTGTAATAAATGTTTCAAGCTTGCTGCTCACTCTGCTCCTCAGCTCTCGGTTTATTTGGGCCGCCGACAGCGATAAAATTTCTTCTCCGCCTATCGCATTCGTAACTTGAATCTCGCAGCCCTTATTATTCCAGCTGATTTTCCCCAGCTTCCAGCCCTTTCGAATTTCAGTTGCCTCTTTAGGCGTTAGAAGAACTGCTCTTTTCAGCAACCTGTTTGCCAGTTCCTTAACAGCAGCATCCATGAAGCTGGGCATTTTGTCCTGCATCACTTTTAAGTTGGCAGGAAACCTCTCCCACTTCCTATAGTCCAATTCCCCCCATTTAGCCATTCGAGTTACTGCTCCTTTCTCTTACGACTGCAAAAGTGAATCTACAGAGAAGTTAATTTCTGTCGTAATCCGCAGTCCATTAACATCTGCTGCTTGTTCGACTTTTGTGCCGTCAACCATTTCACCCAAGCGATTTTTCTCTTTGTTCACACGATTGAACTTTTGCTTCGGGACCCAGTTGCCATCTGACACGACAGCAATTTTATGCTTGCCTTCAACCTTCTCCATCAGCCTGTCGTACAGTTCCTCGCCGACAATTTCCTTTAGCTTCATTCTTTCTCACTCTCCATTTCGTTTTTTTGGCGGCACCCTCCGCCATGGGCGGCCGTTTATGCTCCGGCTGACGAGCAATAGAAAAGGCCCCGGCAGTCTCAGCCAGGGCCCATATTGTCCAACAAAAAAGCAGCCCCTCACAATGGGCTGCAAACTCTCTTTGATACTTTGCTATATTACCATAATAACACGGTCATTCGAGCTTTTGTTCCTGTATCATTCCGTCTGTTTTCCGCCTGTTTTCCGGCATTTTTATTTGCCTATAAAATAATAAAGACGAGCTTCTCATCGAGTTTCCACTTGTCCTCGATAGTTGCGCTCGTCTTTATCTAACTTTGCTATATTACTATAATAGCACGGATTTTCAGCACTTTGTTCCGATATCATTCCGCTCATTTTCCGCTTGTATTCCTACCGCGCCAAGGCGGCGTATTCCCGCAGCGCTTTCTTTCTCCAAGTATAGAACACTGTCTTTGAGACGCCGATGATAGCTGAGGCTTCATCCCAAGGCTTTCGGTCAATATAATGCACTCTCAGTAATGTTACGAAGTCTGGCATATACGATTCCATTTCTTCAAGCACGCTGTCGATCTGCTCGATTTCTTCCTGCAGCTTTTTAAGCTCGTCCACTCTGCCAAGAACGGCATCAAAATCATTTCGTATTTCCCAGCCGCGTGCTTCTACAACCTTCTCAATCTTTGATCTCAGCTCTCTCAGCAGCCGGTCATCCTCTTGGTCTGCCCCTTTTGTTGGAATAGCTGCTAATTGGCTTTTTACACCCGCCGGATAATGAGTCAAATAAGCATGTGCTGTCGTTTCTAACTGCTGCTCTCTTGCATTTAGATACATATAACTCGGCAGTCCCCTTAATCGTCTGTGCAGCTCCTGCAGCTGATCATCTTGGCTAAAGCGGCTGACGGTTATGCCAGTGCCTATCGAAAAGTTTTCTAAAACTTTGATTCGAGCCAATAAACGTCTGTAATTCACCAGCTTATTAATAATTTGTTCCTCATTCATCTTATCTACCTCGCCCTCTCATCGATTGTATTCGTCTTTGCATATAATATGCGACCTCGCATATCCATACTATACATCGATATATGCGAACTCGCAATAATAATTTACAAATAATTGCGTTGACGCATACTTTTATGTATACTACAAATGAAACTATTAATGAGGTGGTTAAATTGTTTGGCTTAGAAAATGATTCTTTCGGAGACTTCTTAAAGGATTTAAGAAAACAATGCGGCTATAAAACCCAGAAGCATTTGGCCGATATATCCGGTGTATCACAAACGACGCTGTCCAGAATCGAAGCCGGCATACAAAAGCCTCTTCCTGAAACGTTAAAAATACTGGCCCCGCACCTGCAGCCTTATACCTATGAGAAGCTAATGGAAAAAGCAGGTTATTTCGATGAATTAAAAAATATTGATCAATCTGATACAGCTATTACAATCGCAGCACACCATGACGGTGACGATTGGACTGCAGAAGAACTGGAAGAAATTAAAAAGTTCATGGATTTTATCAAATCTAAGCGACACAATAAATAGGAGTTTGATGCCATGCTATATGATAAGTTGCTCAAAGAAGCAGAGATGCAGTCCATTGAAGTTACTGAAAAGCCATTGCAACCAACAATTAAAGGCCTTTATGCGGATAATACGATTTGGATTAACAAAAATCTGCCCACTTCAATCGAGAAAAGCTGTATACTTGCTGAGGAATTAGGACATTATCATACAACAAGCGGTGATATACTAGATCAATCTTCCCTTCAGAACCGCAAGCAAGAGCAAACTGCTCGAATTTGGGCTTATCGAAGGCTCGTTCCTCTTAGAGCTTTTTTACAAGCTCACAAGCAAGCTATTCGTAATACCCATGAGCTAGCCGAGTTTTTGAATGTGACGGAAGATTTTTTAACGGAAGCCATTCACTATTACATCAAAAAATACGGCATTTACGTCAAAGTCAAAGATTATCATATTTGCTTTGAACCGCTTGGTGTTATAGAGATGTTCGAAAGCTAATAAGCGATACCCGTATCCTATAATCAGGTCAAAAAGAAAAACTATTCGGTCTTGTTCACCTTTTAAGATGTAACAATTGACTATGTTTCTGTTGTGTAATGTTGGCTTGTTTTTTCTGCAATCTTTGCTGTGTATAGTTTAATATAAAAAAAGCTAGGGTTTCATCCCTAGCTTTTTTTATGCTTGCTTGCCGTGATTTCTCTTTATTTTCTTGAATGGTCTTATTGAAGTAATGCAAATTTTAGTTGAACAAGATAAATGATTAGATAAGGCAAATAAATATATGCTTATTGCGGAATTTCTCGCATAGAACCTAATACGATATTGTATCCATCGGGGTCTTGTATACAGGTATTTTTAAATTCCCATCTGCCATGTGCACCTATAAATGGCTCGACTGCAATCTTTCCGCCCTTCTCTCTAACTTCTTCCACTAAATATTCTAAGTTTTCCCAACTAACATGAATATACGTGTCCCATCCAAAGTCAGGACCTTCCCAATCTGTAGGATAATCTGAACGCTTTTTTGATACAGCGTTGGGTCGTACATCTTCTGGAGTGACTGCCTGTTGAAGAATAATTGTCATTTCGTCTCGTTCAGCATGTCCCCAACCATCAATTTTACATCCAAGCACATCACGATAGTATTCCTGTGATACCTTTAGGTCAGAGACTAAACGAACCTGAATGGTTTGCCCTAATTTCCCTTTTCCTTTGTTGTTCCACCTTTTTCACTCCTTTTACTTTTTTAACTGTTTAGCTAAATTAATAAGTTTCTATAAAACTCCAATTACTTCCTCCTTCGCTATATAATATTTTTCCGACAACCAATAAGTTGTCGCTCGCTTCATCGAAAGCAGCCATCTAAAATTCAATCATATGTATCAAACAACTGCTGACACGCACCTTGATATTACGCAGAAAATAGAAGAAGGCGAACTTAAAAGTTCGCCTCCTACACTAAAAAATCAAATCGACTTGGCACAAAGTTGGCAATAACCACTTTGTATGAAACATATGGAACCCGAAAACCCTTGTGGCAGCGAGGGTTTTCTTTCGTTACCCGATACTGCCTTCCATTTCGAACTTGATCAATCTATTCATCTCAACGGCGTATTCCATTGGAAGCTCCTTCGTGAATGGCTCAATGAAGCCCATTACGATCATTTGCGTAGCTTCGTCTTCCGTTAGACCGCGGCTCATCAGATAGAACAACTGATCCTCAGACACCTTCGATACAGTCGCTTCATGCTCAAGCGTAATGTTATCGTTAAGGATCTCGTTATACGGAATTGTATCCGAAGTTGATTCATTGTCAAGGATGAGCGTATCACACTTGATGTTCGCTTTAGCGCCGTCTGAGTTGCGTCCGAACGATGCCAGACCGCGGTAAGTTACCTTGCCGCCATGCTTACTGATCGACTTCGATACGATTGTCGAAGTTGTATCAGGAGCAAGGTGAGTCACCTTAGCGCCTGCATCCTGGTGCTGGCCTTTGCCTGCAACAGCGATAGACAATACCATGCCTTTAGCGCCGCGGCCGCGAAGAATGACCGCTGGATACTTCATAGTCAGCTTAGAGCCGATATTTCCGTCAACCCATTCCATTGTCGCGCCTTCATCAGCTACAGCGCGCTTAGTTACAAGGTTGTAAATGTTTGGCGCCCAGTTCTGGATTGTTGTATAACGAACGCGAGCGTTCTTCTTGCACAGAATCTCAACAACCGCGCTGTGCAGCGAGTTTGTGCTGTATACCGGAGCTGTACAGCCTTCAACGTAGTGAACGAAGCTGTCTTCATCAGCGATAATAAGCGTACGCTCGAATTGACCCATATTTTCGGAGTTGATGCGGAAATACGCTTGAAGCGGAATTTCGCACTTTACTCCTGGTGGAACATAGATAAAGCTGCCGCCTGACCATACCGCACTGTTAAGCGCAGCGAATTTATTGTCATTCGGAGGAATGATTGTTCCGAAGTATTCTCTTAACAGCTCAGGATGCTCACGAAGAGCTGTATCCGTATCTGTAAAGATAACGCCTTGCTTCTCCAGATCCTCTTGCATGCTGTGGTAAACAACCTCAGATTCGTACTGTGCGGATACGCCAGCGAGGAACTTTTGTTCAGCTTCTGGGATACCAAGCTTGTCGAAAGTTTCTTTAATTTCAGAAGGAACTTCTTCCCATGTCTTCCCTTGTTTCTCAGACGGCTTTACATAATACTGAATGTCGTCGAAATCAAGCTCATCCATATTGCCGCCCCAACGAGGCATTGGCATTTTGTTGAATTGCTCCAACGACTTCAGACGGAAATCCAGCATCCATTCCGGCTCATTTTTCATCTCCGAGATGGTACGAACGATTTCAGGCGTTAATCCTTTACCCGATTGAAACACGGCCTTGTGCTCATCGCGGAAACCATACTTATATTCTTCCATTTCCGGCATTGACTTTGCCATGACAGTTCACACTCCTTATTTCATTCATTTATCGTAATCATCTAATTACTGTTCGATGCCTTTACGAAGCGCATTCCATGCCAACGTTGCGCACTTGATTCGAGCAGGAAACTTATTGACGCCTGACAGTGCCTCAATATCTTCATTTTCCTGAAACTCAACGTCCTCGCCTTTCATCAGCGCTGAGAAACGTTCTGCCATATTAATAGCTTCTTCGAAGGTTCTCCCCTTTACAGCCTCTGTCATCATAGATGCAGAGCTCATGCTGATGGAGCAGCCTTCGCCTGTATATTTAGCATCCACAACCTTGCCGTCTACAACCTGCAGCTGTAACGCAATGCGATCTCCGCAGGTCGGATTGTTAAGATTGATGGTAACCGCATCCTCGTTTAAAGATCCGCGGTTTCGTGGATTTTTATAATGATCCATTATTACTCTGCGATATAAATCATCCAATTGCATGACCGAAGAACTCCTTTGTCTGAATTAGCGCATCGGCTAGACGATCTACTTCCTCTTCGGTATTGTACAGATAAAAGCTCGCTCTCGCTGTTGCCGATACATTCAACCAGCGCATAAGCGGCTGGCAGCAATGATGGCCTGCTCTAATCGCTATGCCTTTTGAATCTAGAACAGTAGAGACATCATGCGGATGAACATCATCCAGATTGAATGTAACGAGTCCGACTCGATTATCCTTAGGCCCGTAGATCGTTATACCGTCAATCTCTGATAATCTATTATAAGCATAAGCGGCAAGCTGCTTCTCATGCTTATCAATTTCATCGAGACCGATCTCTTGCAGAAAATCAATCGCAGCGCCGAGTCCGACTGCGCCAGCAATAATCGGTGTTCCGCCCTCGAATCGATAAGGAATCTCCTTCCAGGTTGATTCGTAGAGTTCAACAAAATCGATCATTTCACCGCCGTATTCGATCGGCTCCATATTGGACAGCAATTCTTTCTTGCCATATAATGCCCCGATACCTGTAGGACCACACATTTTATGTCCGGAGAAGGCATAGAAATCTGCGTCTAAATCCTGCACATCAACCTTCATATGAGGCGTACTCTGAGCACCGTCAACGACGATAACCGCACCGTTGCGATGCGCGATAGCGGCTAGTTCCTTGATCGGATTAATGACACCAAGCACATTAGATACATACGTAATGGCTACGATCTTCGTATTTGCAGTAATGACAGCTTCAGCGTCCTTAATCGAAATCGAACCGTCCGGCTGCAATGGAATATATTTAAGAGTCGCCCCAGTAGCCTTCGCTGCTTGCTGCCATGGAATAAGATTGCTGTGATGCTCCATTGGGGTGATGACGATTTCGTCGCCTTCCTTGCATACAGTACGTGCATAGCTTGAAGCGACTAGATTTAAAGCAGTTGTTGTACCTCGTGTAAATATAATTTGCTCAGGCGATTCCGCATTAAGCAGTGCTGCCACCTTCTGGCGTGCGCCTTCAAAAGCATCTGTTGCACGCGAGCCCAGAGTGTGTACGCCTCGATGAACATTCGCATTATCCAGCTCATAGTAACGAGTGACCGCATCAATGACGGAGCGCGGCTTCTGAGAAGATGCCGCGCTGTCTAAATAAACAAGCGGATGCCCATTTATTTCTTGATGCAATACCGGGAATTGCTCCCGAATCGCATTTATGTTCATCCTTCCAGCTTCCTTTCGAGCACCTTCTGCAGCTGCTCGCGAACCGTTTCTACTGGAATTTCCGATACGACTGGCGCCAAGAATCCATAAATAATATGGCGCTCAGCATCAGCTTTCGTAATGCCGCGTGACATTAGGTAGTAAACCTGCTCTGGGTTAACTTGACCCACAGATGCAGCATGCCCTGCCGTAACATCATCCTCGTCAATAAGAAGAATCGGGTTAGCGTCTCCGCGTGCTTTAGGGCTTAGCATGAGAACCTTTTCCGTTTGAACGCCGTTAGCCTTAGTCGCGCCGTGTTCAATCTTAGTTACACCGTTAATGATTGCCGATGCGGAATCCTTCATGACTGCACGAGTAACCATGTTGCTGTCGGAGCTTTTGCCGAAATGAACAGCTTGAGTAGTCAAGCTCATTTGCTGCGTATTATTTCCAACGCTGATTACCTTTGCATCCGATTCCGAACCTCTGCCCTTAAGAACCGATTTCGTATCTGAAACTGTATTTCCTTCGTTCAGATCGCCGATAATCCATTCCATGCGGCCATCATTCTCGATAATTGCGCGGCGTACAGACATATCTATGCCATTGCCGGCCAAGTGATGAATGGAACCAAAGCGTACTTTCGCGCCAGAATTCACGAAGATTTCAACCACCGACGAATGTACGAAAGGTTCAGCATTCGCGCCCTCAGCAGATACAGCGCAATCAACATAGGTTACGCGGCTGTTCGTATCAGCGACGATCAAAATATGCGGAGCGAAGGAAGCAGCTCCGTTATCATTGTAAAGGATCGCTTGCAGCGGCAATTCCACCTCTACATTTTTCGGTACGTATACGAATACGCCGCCGTTCCATGTCGCCCCGTGAAGTGCTGTCAGCTTATCTTCATTCATTTCGACCGCTTTGTTCAAATATTGTTGAACTAGCTCGCCATGCTCATTCGAAGCTGTCTCTAAATCAGTGAAAATGACGCCTTTAGCTGCTAGTTCACTGCTAATCTGCTTCCAGACTACACCGGAATTACGCTGTATTAGCAAGTTTTCCGTACCCTCGGCTACCAACTCACGCACAACCTCAGGAAGCTCTGTTAATGCACTTACCGGAGTCGGTTGCTCATAACTGCCTACTGCTGTCAAATTCCAACGATCTATACGCACCTTCTCTGGCTTAGGCCAGTTCAGTTCACCAGCAAGTTCTGCTGCTTCGCCGCGAAGCTTGATCAGCCAGTTCGGCTCACCCTTGCTGCGAGCCAGCTCTTCAGCGGCTAGACGGCTAGTCAAAGCAGGTAATTGTGTACTCATCCGTATTGCCTCCTTCTTTCGCTTAGGCCTGACCGACCGTTTCGTCTACGATCCCTAGTTCTTCTTTAACCCAATCATAGCCTTCATTCTCAAGACGTTCCGCAAGCTCAGGTCCGCCTGACTTCACGATGCGTCCTTGCATCATAACGTGTACGAAATCCGGTTTAATATAGTTCAGCAAACGCTGATAGTGAGTAATGATAAGGAAACCGCGTTCCTCTGAGCGCATAGCGTTAACCCCATTCGCAACGATGCGCAGCGCGTCGATGTCAAGTCCGGAGTCAATCTCGTCAAGTACTACGATCTTTGGATCAAGCAGCATCATTTGCAAAATTTCGTTACGTTTCTTCTCGCCGCCGGAGAAGCCTTCATTCAAATAACGATGAGCAAATTCAGGATTCATTTCGAGCTCCTTCATTTTGCCTTCCATTTGACGAATAAACTTAATAAGCGAAATCTCGTTGCCTTCCTCACGACGCGCATTCAGCGCGCTGCGCAAGAAGTCAGAATTCGTAACGCCTGGAATCTCGCTCGGATATTGCATAGCAAGGAACAGACCGGCGCGTGCGCGCTCATCAACTTCCATCTCTAGCAAATCCTCGCCGTTAATGGATGCCGAGCCTTCTGTTACTTCATATTTAGGATGCCCCATGAGTGCGGAAGCCAGCGTACTTTTACCTGTACCGTTTGGCCCCATGATGGCATGAATTTCTCCACCTTTAATTTCAAGGTTAATGCCTTTCAATATTTCTTTTCCTTCGATTTCAGCCTTAAGCCCATCGATGACAAAATGAGTTGCCATAGTTTTCATATCCCTCCAAGGTAATTTATTTAAATGATCAAAACAAACGCCAGCGGACTAGCGCCAATTGATTATTAATTGATTATCAATAATCATTTTAATATAGTACTCTTTAAAAATCAATCCACCGAAGCCAGAGCGTCTTTTATTCTCCCCGTCTCGAGATCGAATTCTGCATCACTCAGAACAGGCTCCATCGCAGGAAGTATAACCTCTTCCTCCAATCTTACCCAAGATTTACATCCAGTATAAGCAGGCTTCATCGCCAGCTCCACCGTTTCCTTCAACTTATATACTCTAAGCAGCAAAACATGCAGCGGCTTCGTCCGCTTCCACTTTAACCGTTCCTCTGCAAAAGCATCGGTCCAGATGTGGCAATCACGAAGGGCATTTACGGTTGCTTGGTCAGTTACTTCAATATCCTCAACTACCTCAGCATACGCATCAATTCTCATTTTATCATTTGCCGGCGAGTCTGCCAGCAGCTTGTCCAGCTGTTCCGCGTAGGCTTCCTTCAACAGATGTCTCTTCTGATGTTCATAGGCTGGCATAAGGAAAAATTTAGGAGCCATCAATTGAAATTCTCTTGTTTCTTCAATGATGCCGCCCTTGCGCATGACAATAATTTGATGCCCTTCTATTAATGACTGAACGGTAACCGCCCATTCCTTAAGCGCAATTGCTGGCTTCTTATTTTCAATTGTCATCTATTACCTCCAAATCAGAGCACATTTAATAACATTATATCAGATTAAACTATTCCAAGGTTAAAAAATATGGATTATACTAAGTTGAGATGTTTACTGGGCTTTATTGCTGCACTTAAATTCGGAGGTGTCCTATGTCTACCTATCATGCATTAACTGAGAAGGAAGCGATCGAAATTGCCCTCTCATTGGATGATTTTTTTCCTTCTAAAGCTGAACTTCAATGCCGCGAGATTGGCGACGGCAACTTAAACTTAGTATTCCATATTACAGATGCAGCAAGCGGCAAGAGTCTAATTATGAAGCAAGCTCTCCCTTACGCCAAAGTTGTTGGCGAGTCCTGGCCTTTAACTTTGGACCGCGCTCGCATCGAGAGTGAAAAGCTGATGCTTGAAGCTAAGCTGGCACCCGGATTAGTACCAGTCGTTTACAAATATGACCCTGTGCTCGCATTGACGATTATGGAGGATTTAAGCGATCATGTTATTATGCGTAAAGGGCTAATGGAGGGTACTTTCTATCCACTGTTCGCTGATCATATTTCTACCTTCATGGCCCGCACTTTATTCTTCACCTCTGACCTGGGTATGAATCAGCAGGAGAAGAAAAATACAGTTCGGTCATTTATTAACCCGGATTTGTGCAAAATAACTGAAGATCTTATATTTGACGATCCTTATACTGATTCACCGAATAACAACTTCGATCCCGCTATCCGCGATGCGGCAGAAGCGCTATGGAATGACAGCGAGCTGCACTTAGAAGTTGCGATTTTGCGTAAAAAGTTTTTAACGCACGCGGAAGCTTTGCTTCATGGCGATCTGCACAGCGGCAGTATTTTCGCTACACCTGGATCAACGAAGGTTATTGATCCGGAATTCGCTTATTATGGTCCAATGGGCTTTGACATTGGAGCGGTAATTGCTAATTTGCTCCTAAATTTTATCGGTCAATCTCATTGGAGCGCAACAGAAGAGGAGCGGCAGAAGTATCGTCAGTACTTGCTTGATACAATAAGGGATACATGGAACGGCTTCGACAAGAAATTCCGCGCGCTGTGGAACGAGCATAATGTCGACCGTCTGTCATCAACTACTCCCGCCTATCAAGACTATTACATGCAACAGCTTCTCCAGGATACCGTCGGCTTCGCCGGCTGTAAAATGGTTCGCCGCATAGTAGGCCTTGCTCATGTTGCTGATATTGATCAAATTCCGGACGCTGCCATTCGCGAGCAAGCACAAAGAACGTCGCTTGCCGTAGGAACTGCTTTAATACGCAGCAATCGCTCCATTACATCAATTGAGCAATTAATCGATACCGCCGCAACTGCTGTGCAAGCTTAATCGACGCACATTACCATTTAACAAGAGAGGACTACTTCCATGACTACATCATATGCAGGCTTGCAGTCGCTTATCTGGACTGAGGATAGACTAGATTTGCTTGACCAGAGACTTCTTCCTGAAGAAATTATCTATTTACCGTTAACTACACCAATTGAGGTGTGGGAAGCAATTCGGCACTTGAAGGTGCGCGGAGCACCTGCAATCGGCATATCAGCCGCTTACGGCGTCGTATTCGGCAGCCGTGATGCTGCTGCCGATGAAGAATGGCTCACTCAAGTTATCGAACAGGCTGATTATTTGGCTACGTCACGTCCAACTGCTGTTAATCTGTTCTGGGCGCTTGATCGTATGAAAGCCGCTGCTCGTTCCCTTGCTTCTCAGCAACTAACTCTTCAACAGAAGAAGGACGCACTTTTGGAAGAAGCGGTTAATATTCATCAAGAGGATGAAGAAACGAATCGTCAGATTGGCGAGCACGCACTGACGCTATTCGAGGATCATATGGGCGTTCTAACCCACTGCAATGCGGGAGGGTTAGCAACTGCGAAGTACGGCACAGCTCTCGCGCCTTTCTACCTTGCTCAGGAACGCGGCATGAATCTGCGAGTGTTCGCGGATGAGACTCGTCCAGTTCTGCAAGGCGCTCGCTTGACCGCTTTCGAGCTGCACCAAGCAGGCATCGACGTTACGCTTATTTGCGATAATATGGCCGGCATGGTTATGTCCAAAGGCTGGATAAATGCTGTTATCGTCGGCACTGATCGTGTCGCGGCTAACGGAGATGTCGCGAATAAAATTGGTACATACAGCGTAGCTGTATTGGCCAAGGCGCATGGCATCCCATTTTATGTAGCATGTCCTTTATCTACGATTGATTTGAATACGCCTACTGGCGCAGAAATTCCAATAGAAGAGCGTAATGCAGAGGAGATTACTGAAGGGTTCGGCAAACGGACAGCACCGCAAGGGGTAAAAGTATTCAATCCAGCGTTTGACATTACACCGCATGAATATGTGACAGCCATTATTACCGAAAAAGGTATCGTGCATGCTCCATTTGAAGAAAATCTTCGAAAGCTGTTCCAATAAGCGCTAGAACATAGCCAAGCTGAAACAAAAGCTCTAGAAATCCGAGAACGCTACCGGACTGTCTAGAGCTTTTGTTCTAAACGCTAGATATCTATAGCATTAATTGCAGAGCATCAGCGCCCTTCATGCCTGGCTCTATGCCCAGTGATTTCGCAGCAGTGGTTACCAGCTCCAACGGAGCATCCATTAGCTCCTGAAGCGTACGTACGCCAACGGCTCGGCCAGCAATTATATTCCGACTTTGAAGACGCTCGTTGAGAAGGTCCACATCCAATGCTCCGCACATGATGTATCCTTTATCCGTTGCAATTGCCAGCAGTGTAGTTTTCGGCAGCTTAACTTCTACGCCTATTACCGTCTCTCCATTCGCAAGCGTGAAAGGCATCATACTCATCATATGAGGGTCACCTCCTTGCTTTAAAGAATTAGATGCATGAAAATGCGTGCAACAGCATTATATGCTTGTCGATACTATTAAGTGACAAAGCGATCGAACGTTATAGAATATGTATGTTGGAAAATAGATTAGTGGTATACTACATAATGCATGAAAATCTACGAAATTAATTGCTCGGGGGTAGATCAAACCATATGAACCATACATCACCCGCATCATCATTTATTTACAACGTCGAGATTCTAATCGAGAGCAAACATCATGCCGCAGCACTCATTCAGCTTCTTCAACAATTGAATCAATGCGGATTTGCGGATTACAAAATTGTTTCCGGCATTCAGCTTGGAAAACAGGTTGATGCTGTCAAGGCTCAAGCCGATGTCATTCAAAATGTGCCGATTGGCCCGCCTAAAAATCAAACCAAGGTTAAAGCAGCAGAACCTGCAGTTGCATCCACTCCCGCGCAGCCTGCTGAGAACGGCTTTGAAAATTTACGCAAGCTGTTGAAGTCCAATAAACTGATTCGACTTCATGTGAATAAAGGACTTGGCATCAAAGCCAGCATCCCATGCCGGATCATTAATATAGAAGAAAGCAGCGGCATTGTTACGGTTTACCATGTGGATGAAAAACAGGTTTACACCTTCCGCTTAACGGAGATTGAGGATTATACCGAGGCTTGAGGAAGCAGCTCATGCCGAAACCTCGAATTGACGGTGTTTCGGCATGAGTCTATTAATTCGCGCTTATAAGCAGTTTTTCAATATTATCGCTGTCCACAGGCGGGCTCCAGAAGTAGCCCTGCATCTCATCGCATTTATGTCGGCGCAAGAAATTAAGCTGCTCTTCTGTTTCAACGCCTTCAGCAATTACTTGTATGTTAAGATTATGAGCCATGGCAATAATAGCTGCAACGATCTCCGCATCACTCGGGTCTTGTTGAATATCGCGTACAAATGTACGATCAATCTTCAAGCGATCTATCGGGAAGCTTCTCAAATAATGAAAAGAACTGTAGCCAGTCCCGAAATCATCTACACTTATGCTGACCCCTAAATCAGTAAGCTCAATTAAGCATTTCGATACATGCGCGAGATCCATCGTCATCGATTCTGTAATTTCTAAATCCAAATACTTTGAATCTAGGCCTGTTTTCCTCAATATCGCTTCAACCTTGCTTGAAAGATCATGCTGCACGAATTGACGGATAGACAAATTAACAGAAACCGGAATTGCCGGCAGCCCGGCAGTTTGCCAAGCTTTATTTTGACGGCAAGCTTCCTCCAGTACCCAATCGCCTATCTGAACGATCATACCGCTCTCCTCAGCAAGAGGAATGAATGAGGACGGAGGAACCATTCCTCTCTCCGGATGATTCCATCGAAGTAATGCTTCAACTCCAACTATCGCCCCTGACTTCAAGTCATATTGCGGCTGATACTGCAAAACAAACTCATTTCGTTCAATTGCCCGATACATTTCATGCTGAAGCGTTAACCGCGCCAAAGAAGAATTGTCCCAGTTATCCGAATAAAGAAGACATTCATTTTTGCCGCTTTCTTTTACCCGAATTAAAGCCATATCCGCTTTCTTTATAATGGTAAATGCGTCATCTTCTTCTTTGCAATTCGTTGCAAGCCCAAAGCTTGCTGAAATATGTACGGGCAAACCATTCAGCTCATAGGGGGACTCAATACACTTCTGAAGCTCAAGTGACAGCTTCAGCAGCTGTTCCTCCGACTTAATCTCATTGAATAATAATGCAAATTCATCGCCTTCCATACGTGCTGCAAAATCATTATTAGTCATTTTCCGATTTAATCGATCAGCAATTTGCATAAGCAGCATATCGCCAAACTCTCTGCCATATGAAGCATTAATTAGCTTAAACATATCAAGATCCACATAACAGATTCCGATGAGTCGACCGTCCTCCTTGGCTCGAGCGATGCTTTCAGATAGTTTAATTTGAAACAGCGTTCGATTAGGAAGACCTGTCATATCGTCATAATAGGCCATGTATCGAATCCGTTCTATGTTGCGCTTGCTGTCACTCATATCTCGACTTATTACAACAATGCCGATAATATCATTCTTCTGAATGATTGGAGAGAACATGAGCTCAAGCTCTAATGGATAACCCGAACGATGGGACAGATGTATATTCAGCTGTTCCGATTGGCCATTCAGCACGGTTTGCAGCGCATTTCTAAAAGGACTTACGCTTGCAGGCTCAAGATATTGCAGCAAGGTTTGTCCAATAAGCTCTGCTCGATTATAACCTAGTATTCCGCTTGAGGCGTCATTTGTCTCAATAATCTCTCCATCACTGTTAAGAATCGTAAGAGGGATCGACGTCGAGCTTAACAGCGTCTCTACAATTGGCGTATGATATAGGCTGAAGCCTTGCATGGTAATATCTTTTCGAAAAAATAATAGAATGCCCGCAGCTAACAAAGTAGCCGCTGCACTTAATGATATCCATTTATATAAAACTGATTCTATTAATAGTACGGATACAATGGTCCATACAAGCGCCAGCCCGATGAACAACAGGCTTACGGATGACTGATTCAAAGAAGTTCTGCGCTCTTGCCGTATATCTCTATTTGGCAAATCATTCAAACGCTTAGTCACGCATCAACTTCCTTCCTGTTTTATGTCATCTTATAACTCGATATCATTATAAACGAATTTGAGGCGCCGGTATAGAAATATTTGCAAGCAATGTACTTATTTGCGGATTAAAGTTAGTTTCTGTCGCAAAATCGATCATTAGGCTTTCTTGTTTTTGAAGCTAATCGCAACGCAAATCCATCCGGCAACCATTGCGACACCGCCAATCGGCGTTATCATCCCTAGCTTGCTGAAGCCTGTTAGAACAAGTAAATATAGACTAACGCTAAATATCAGCATGCCCGCCAGCAGCAATCTTCCGCCGTTAACAAGCAGCTTGCTCTCCTGAAGATGCTTAGCTGCAAGCGCCACAAGCATTAGGCCAAGGGCGCTGTACATATGATAGCGCACTCCCGTTTCGAAAACCTCGAGATAATGATCGCTTAATGATTTTTCTAATCCATGTGCACCGAAAGCCCCTAAAGAAATCGCAATCGCCGCATTAATTGCCCCTATAACGAAGTATTTTGGAAACATAAGTTTTCAACCCTTTCAATATTGTGTATAATTCTGTACGTATAGAATAAAAAGAGGAGACGATACTCATTGGACAATAACAATAATAACAACAACAACAATGACAGTAACAATAACGATTCCAACAGCTTCAATAACGACAATTACAATGTAAACAACAATCAAGAAAATCAAAACAGTCAAAATTACGCTCAGGGAAACAGCAATCCTTATGCATTTAATGATTATCCTTCCAATGACGGCATGTACGGCGCTCCGCAAGGCGAGCCTGTTCGCTTAAAGCAATCCGGGCCAGGCATTGCATCCTTTATTATTGCCATATTGGCTGTGCTGCTCATTATTGCAGGGATTATTTCTGCAGGCATGTTTGTATCAGATGTTGCCAACGATCAAAATCTTCTGGACGAACTAATGTATTACGACGAGTATGGTGATAACTTCGATTTCGATCTCGTTATGCCAATCATCGTAATGATGATTTGCTTCTTTGCAGCCGTGGGTCTTTCAGTAATTGGACTCATACTTGGCATCGTTGGTACTGTTATGAAAAATAGACGCAAAGCTTTCGGCATCATCGGACTTATTCTGAATGCACTCATCACAGTTGGAGCAGTTGGACTTTTCATTATCGGCCTTGCTTCGGGGGCTGCAATGGCATAAAAGTAATTCCTGCTGTTGGACCTCCAAATGAGGAATCTATTGAGACTGTCGATTAAGTGTGGAATAGGCAACCGATGAAAGAAGGGATGAGCACTACGACCAAGATTGGACTTCCGATCACTGTTATATGCCAATTTTTCAGATCAACAACCCATAAATAGGTTAAAATTAGCATATAAAGGTGAACGCTGACGCTTCTCCAGTTCCAATCTTGCTCTCCGTTCTCCCTCATCTTCTTTGCTAACGGTAACTCACAATGAATCGACAGCCTCCTATTTTCCGTTGCTGTGCTTCTTATTTTACCGTCACGCTTGTCCGACTATAGCCTGCCTTCGTTTTATGAACCTCTATGCAAGCTGGAAACGCATCCTTTAGCTCCTGAACATGAGAAATGACGCCGATCATACGCCCTGCCCGTTGAAGATCAACTAAGGCTGCGATTGCCTTATTTAACGCCTCTTCATCCAAAGTGCCAAAGCCTTCATCGATAAACATCATTTCAATAGATACTCCGCCCTGGTGCGATTGAATAACATCGGTCATGCCTAGCGCCAGACAAAGAGAGGCGTTAAACTTCTCACCTCCGGACATCGTCTTCACATCACGATACTGTCCCGTGTACGCATCATAAATATCAAGTCCCAAGCCACTTTGCTTACCTCTTGTTTCTAGACGATCACTTCGCTGAAGCTCAAATTGTCCATTCGATAAATCGCGAAGGCGCATATTCGCCGCTTGCAATATTTGCTCCAAATACTCTATCAAAATATAGCGTTCAAACGATATTTTCAACGCATTATCGCCTTTAAGCATTTGGTACACATCCAGAAGCTCCTCAAGCTTCTTCTCGAGCTCCTTCATTTCGATATTTACCCGGGAAATAGTTGCAGAAAGTCGTTCGATTTCTTGCTTATGCGACTGCGATCTCTGCGCTTCCGTTATTGCACGCTCAAGCTCCAGCTTCTGATGCTCAAGCATTTGCTGAATGGCCGCTGTATCCACCCTCGGTTTCTGCTCCAGCTCCCGCTTCAGCTCCTCCAGCTGCTCCGTAAGAGCCGCTACTGCCGTGCGGTAGTCATTAAGCTGTCGCTGAAGCTCTGACCGCTGGCCTTCCGGCATAACGGCCGCAGCATATTGCTCCTCCTGCTCAAAGCCGGCCTTCAATCGTTCTAGCTGTAGTCGTTGAAACGCCTCCTGCAGACGCTGCTCTGCTGCCGCATGCGATTCAGCCGTTTGCTCCGCATAAGCTTTCGCTTCTGCGAGTGCTGCCGCAGTAACCTGCTGCTGCTCTTGAGCTTGCAGCCAAGCCTGTTCCAATCCAAAAGACAGTCGCTGCTGCTCCTGCAGTCGTTTGCTCAGCTGTTCTGGCGTATGAAGCGCATTCGGTATACGCTCATATTCCTTCTCCAGCTGTGCTTGCTGAGAGGCTCTGCTAACCGTTAATTGCTGCAGCTCCAACTGCAGCCGCTCCTTTAGCGCTTGCTGCTGTTCAAGCTCAGCTTCGGTCTTATCCGCTTTCTCCTTCAGCTCCATAAGCTCCTTCGACTGCAGCTGAAGAGTGTCGCTTTCTTCCTTCAATTTGCGCCATTCCGCGCGCAGCTGAGCCTGCTGCTGCTCTAGCTCCAGAATAGCTAACAAATTTTGCCCAAGCTCGGATGCTTCTTTGTCACGAGTCGCTAAAGTAACGGCTGTCTGAGCTTTTGCTTCCATAAGCTGACGTTCTATTCCCGACAGCTTCTCTTTGGCCTCATAGAGCTGCTCCCTTGACGGAATTTCGCCAGCTGCAATGCTCTTGCTTGGATGCACCTCGCTTCCGCAGACCGGACAAGGCTTGCCGTCATGAAGATGCTCAGCTAATAGACTCGCCTGTCCTTCAATCCAGTGCTGCTCCAGGGCATCATGCTGTTGTCTAATAACGAGCAAAGCTTGCGAATGCTGCTCTTCTTCTTGACGATAACGGTCCAGCTCTTTCTCGAGGTCAAGAAGCCGAGTAAGCGTCTTGCCCTGCTGCATAATCTTGTCCAGCTTCTGCAGCTTATCGGGCAAAGCCGCTGTCTCCGCTTCCAGCTTCTTAATCATTGCCAGCTGTGTATTCCGCCGCTCCCGACACTGCAGCAGCGCTTGTTCCGCAAGCCCCAGCTTGCCGCCAGCAGTCTGCTCCTGCTTAACAAGCTGCTGCAAACGCTCCTCCTGCGCTGCCAGCGTGCGTACGATCGGCTCCAGCTCCTGCAGCCTCCGCAGCTCATGCTGCGCTTCAACGCGTTCCTCTGAGCGCTTCGACTGCTCCGAATACCGCTTAACCGCTTCAGAAGCCGCTTCCTGTGCTGCAGTCAGCTTCAGCTCCCGCTCCGAGCGCTCCCGCTTCTTAGCACTTAGCTCAGCCTCCGAACGGGCTCGCTGCTCCTCATATGGCAACAGCTGCGCAGCCCTTTCAGCGAGCTTTAGACGCTTCTCCAGCGATTCATAATGAGCACGCTGCTCCGCAAAACCCGTATGCTGCTGCAGCTTGCGATCATACTCGTCGTGCTTGCCGTTAATGGCAAGTCCATCGCGCAACGCCGCCTCCTGCAATCCGATCGCCGCAGTAAGCTCCGTTCTTCGCACTGTCGCCCGCAGCCTCTCCGATTCATAATAAGCAAGCTCGTCCCCCAGCGCCTCAAGCACTTGAGAGGATGTATAGCTTGGCTGCAGAAACAGCTCAGAGAGAACGCTGCCCTCGCGCTGAGGAAGCCCATCCTGTGCCTGCTTCAAATAAGCGGAGGAGCTTGCCCTTGCTTCCTTCAACTGATCCTGCAAGCCACGGCTCATCCCTTGAAAGCGAAGCTCCAGCTTTTCATACAGCTCCGTGCGGAAAATTCGGCGCAAAATTTGCTCCTTATTGTCCGTATCAGAAGTAAGCAGCTTGCGGAATTCACCCTGCGGAAGCATAACGATCTGACTAAACTGCTCCTTCGTCAAACCGATAATAGCTTCCAGCTTGGCGTTTACTTCCGTTACGTGAAATCGATCAACGAGAGGAATTTGTTCATCATGAATAAGCTCATACAGCTCTGCTTTGCCGCCCGTCTCTCCCTTATTATTGCCTTTTCTATGCGCCAGCTGGCGAAAGACCGAATAGCGTTTCCTTCCGACAACGAATTCAAACTGGACAGCCGTATGTGTATCCTCATCAGCGAAGTGGCTTCTCAGCATTCTTGGATCGGCGCGGTCCTCACCGCTCGCTGTTCCATATAGCGCATAACAGATCGCGTCAAAGATAGACGTTTTACCTGCGCCGGTATTGCCAGAAATGACAAACAACCGTCGATCGCCAAGCTGTTCAAAATCGATGCTTTCCACGTCGCGATAAGGCCCGAAGGCCGTCATTGTCAGCTTAATAGGTCTCATACCGCCCCTCCCTCCTCACGCAATAAAGCAGCAAGCGCATCTGCGAACAGCTCCTTCTTCGACTCGCTGAGCGGCATGCCTTTAACCTCTGAATAAAACGATTCGAATAACTGAGCGGGATTCGCTTCCCTTCGGCTGCCAGCACTTGTCCCCTCAACTCCGCTCAATTCTTCCGTATTTCTTACGCTTGCTGCACGGCGCTCAACATGCAGTGCGTTTGGATAGACTGCCCGCACCTTTTCCATTGGAAACAGCACCGGATTGTCATTCAGCAAAGTAACGAATACATAATCCTCGTTAATCGGATGCTTCTCAAGCTCTTCCAATGGAGCGATCACCCTGCGCATATCATGACGCGGCTTCAGTTCTCTTTTGCTAACCGTAACCTCGCCGCCCCCGGCCATCTCAATGATCAGATAACCTTTCTTATGAGACTCCTCCGACACCGAATATTTAAGCGGGGAGCCCGCATATTGAATCGTCTCATTCAGCACATAATGAGCCTGATGAAGATGACCGAGCGCCGTATAATGGAACGGAGCGAAATGAGAAGCGCTCACATGCTCAGCTCCCCCAATTGCCAGCGGACGCTCGGAATCGCTCGTATTCGCTTCAGCCTCTCCTTTAGGCGTTACAAAAGCATGTCCAATTAACACATGCCTGGCCTTGGGATTCATATTTTCGCACAATCTAGTAACGATCGCCTTCATCGCATCATCATGACTGCGAATGCTTTCATCCTGCATTAAATGCCGCACTTGTGCAGGATCAGCGAAAGGCACCAAGTGAAAATGCACCTCTCCGTGCTCGTCGCTGAGAATAACCGGCTTGCTGTCCAGTTTTAAAGCTCCGCTTAAATACAAGCCACGATTTTCCATTAGCTTGGTTCCAAAGTTTATACGATCCGGACTGTCATGATTTCCCGAAATCGCTAGCACCGGTGTATTCAAATCTATTACAATATGCTTGAAAAGCTCGTCCAACAGCTCTACTGCTTCTGTCGGCGGCACTGCCCTGTCATATAAGTCTCCTGCTATAATAACCGCATCCGGCTTCTCCTCTTCAATAGCGCGCAAAAATTGCCGCAGCACAAAACGCTGATCCTCAGTCATATAAACACCCTGTACAAGCTTGCCGAGATGCCAATCTGCCGTATGAAAAAGCTTCATAGCCAAACGCCCCTTTCCCCTGCATGAACCTATCTAGTATTATACTATGATCGGCCTATATTTGCTTCCGATAGATTCTTCATATTTTTCCGTTCACATTACGTCCCATTCGTTTAATATATTTTCACTAAAAAAAGAAGGGTCGCCCCCTAGTCAGTAATGATGACTAACGGGATACCCCTTCAATTAATACTATATTCCTAGTGCATTCAATAATTTGTAAATCATTGCCGCTGCTTCGCCTCTCGAAGTTAATTGACTTGCTCGGAAAGCGCCGTCCTCGTAACCGTTCAGGATGCCTGCAGACAGAGCATTATCGATTGACGGTTTTGCCCAGGATGGAATGTCCGCGGCGTCTTTCAGCTCAGGTGCTTTGCTCGCCAAACCGATTTCGGCTCTGTGGAGTTGTAATGCTCTTGCCGTCATAACGGCCGCTTCCGCCCGCGTCACTGCTCGCTCGCCCTTGAAGCTTGTCATGCCGCCCTCCTCGTATCCGAGAATCAAGCCCGCTTCAGCTGCGGCTGCGACGTACGGCTTCGCCCAAGTCGGAATATCTCCCTCATCCGTGAAGCTCGTGTCAATTGACGCGGCTTCAAGTCCCAAAGCCGAAGACAGCATCTTCGCGAATTCGAACCTCGTTACGGATTTTTCCGGCAGGAAGCTTCCATCCGGATATCCGGCTGCCGCATTCATTCCCATGAGACGGTGAACGTAGCTTGCTGCCCAATGATTCAGCATGTCCTTCATAGCTGCTGGTTCATAGGAGAAGACAGCGAACTTCGTGAAGTGATCGACATCGATGCGAATCGTTCCTTCCTCTTCTACGGTTCCGCCAATAAATATCCAACGCTTCTGGCTTTCGTGGTAATAGTACACGGCCGGCTGACTCCCCGGCTTCAATTGCTTGGCGTCGTATACGAATGATAGCTTCAGCGGCTTTAAAAACCGATCGCCTGCTGTACTAGTCAGTTCAAAAATTTGGCTTACGGCTTGCATTTTTCCGTTCGAGGGAATCTGATCCGGTTCAACGACCGCGATCAGAATCGTCCCTTTAGACGACACGGCGCCTGCTGGGATTTGAATCTTCACTCCGCCTTTCAGCTCCAGCTGCTTGCTTTCTTCTGGGCTGACATCCGTTTGCTGTTCCTTGCCTCCGGATGTCGATGCAGAGCTTTCTCCCGAAGGAACCTCGGTTTCAGACGAATCCTCATCCGTCACGACCTTCTTCAGAGTCCCCGATACATCAAAACCGGTAAAGGCATTGTAAGTTGCCTCGATTCCATCTGTATAAAGGCCAGCTTGAGCGGGTCTATTCTCGAAAGGATCTGCAGCCTCGAAGATCAGCTTGTTGTTCACCCAAACGTAGATGTTCCCCTTCGACCGAACAACCTTATAGAAGTTTTGCGCACTAATCTCTTCACGAAGGACAAATGTAAAAGGACGATTCGATTCCGAAGGAACACTCAGTTTGAGCTTATTAGTTTTTACATTTTCCTTGAAGTCAGCGATATGGTAATCGCCTCTTCCCTTATCTTCATACGTGAACGGTGCAGCGTTCCATCCATCCTTCCAGCCCTCGAACTTGAATTCTGCCGAGTCCGACTGAGGAAGCTCGAAGAACTTGTTTACATATTGGAACGGACCGTGGAACCATAAAATTTTGGCCGACGAAATCTCTGCTTCTCCGCGCAGATCGTACATATACTCGCGCTGGCCATCTTCATCGTAGTTGCTGTGCCCGTAGATCGTATCTCTCGCTGCGGAAGCAACGGCCATGATCTCTTCACGTCCATCTACGACCTTGCGCAGCTCGAATTGTTTTGTTTCGTAATTCGTGCTTGCCGTCACGTAATTCCGATCGTCGATATACTCAAGAATAACGCCCGCTTTACCCGATTCTGACAAAGCTCCTGTATTCACATTGACCGAAAATTCATGTTCGAGCATCCGATCTCCTTTGGAAGTGATCGCTATCCCGGCCCCAGGTGACTGTAAGCCCTCTTCATATACCGACCAAGAATCATCCCAACCGTCCATGTAAGTGCCGTATTCACTCCACCCAGTCGTCACGGTCACGTTATCCATGCGAACCTTTGCCTTGTTGCTGATTAAGCCGATTTTCCCCGAAGAAGCCATCGCCTCATGCTCAAATACCGGCCGATCGTCGTTAAGGGTATAGTGATCAAGCTCCGCAAACAATTTGGCTCCGTTCTTGTATACCTTAAGCGCATGATATGACTCCGCGAAGTCAGCAGCGCGCAGATCATCATGCAGAAATGAGAACGTCGACGGCAAATCCGCAGCCGAGCTTTCCGAAACACTGTTTATGCGGGACTCGATAATGAGCTTCTGATCATCACGATCAACCAACAGATTCACATAGTTGTCTTCATCCTGATACCATACGACAATACCGGCCTGCCCTTCATCCCCGAAATCATTATCGTCGAATCGAAGATTAACCTCCATAAAGAAGTTTTCCGCTTCATAGCCTTGCAACAGCGCCCGCTTCGAATCGCCAGGTGCGTTAAAGTATAACGTCCCGTTGTCAATCGATGCATCCGCCGCCGGGATTTCGTAATACCGCAAGCTCGATGCCGAATCGAATCGATCCTGGAACGTCGGTGTCCAGGTGTCCGGATGAAGACCCTCGGAATCGAAAGAAGTCGGACCATCGACGACCATCTCCTGATCCCAGAAGTATACGCGATCCTTCCCTTGTCCGTTATCGCTGTTCCAGAATGCCTTATAAGTGATCCACGTTTCAAACCCGTTCGGTCCCTTAATAACATTCGGCTGGGACGGACCGATAATGTCCGGTTCTACCGGAAGACCGTTCGTATCATAAAGTCCAAAATCAAGATGGTAAAAGTTTAATGGATTACCGCCGTCTTTACTGATCTCTACGGTGATCACATTTTCCCCAGTCCGCAACAGGCCAGCGGGTGTCTCAACCATCTTGTAGGCTCGTTGCTGACCGCTGAATGAGAAGAACTCCACGCCATTCACATACAGCTTCCCGTAGCCTTGCAATCGGTAGCGCAGAACTGTCGTCTCTGGCAGAGCATCAAGCTCAAAGGAACGTTTCGCCCACATGGAAGCTGGACCGTTTGGATGCGCCCAAATGTCGGATCCCGACTTCTTCCCATCGTTATAAATGCTCGGGATTTTCGTCCGATTCTCCTCCGGCCAACCGAAGCCGCCTTCCCCGGACACCCAACCATTTCCATTGAAATCGACAGAATTCCATCCTGACTGAGGCGCATTAAAGGTGTATTGATACGGTTGACCACCGTGCTCCGACGTTGGCAATACCACCTTGTATTTCAAGATTAACTCCTCACTATTGCGAGCGAGTAGCTTGCCCGGATATTTGGAATCATTCGTAAATTCATCGTAATTGCCGGCTTGCGCCACCCCTGTATCATAAAGACCCGTTTCCGGAAACATCTGATTTCCAACATACAACATATAATACTGGCCGTTATGGTAGTATAGCTCTGCCCCTTCAAAGTTGAAGAAGTTTATATTAGCCCAGTGGCCCTTCTGTGTAGTCAGTGTCTCGAGTGCCTTGCTTCGGGCTGGATTCCCGTGCTCGTTGAAGAACGATTGCACGTTCCAAACCCATGCGCCAGCACGACCTGGCTTTGCTGCCCCGGTATTCGGATCAGGCTCGTCCGGATTTACTTTGCGCTGGAAGACCAAATCTCCGTTGTGCGCGACGAACAGCTGCGGATCAATCCCCGAGTCATATTTCTTATCCCAAAAGCTGTTGCGGAAATCAGGCACCGTGTTCATCGTGCTCGGGTCCCCGTGGAGCAACGAGGTGCCATTGAAGGTATAAAACATAACCCCGTTATGATAAAACAAATCTGATGCCCCTAATTCCTTGTAGTCTGCAGGATTCACCGGCGGGGGGGCCATGCTCGGATCATTCGAAATTAACTTATAAGGGCTTTCCCAATGAATCATATCCTTCGAACGATACACGAATCCATTCGTACCGGTTCCCATCGCATAATAGTAGCCATTATACTTCTCAATCGTTCCGTCGTAGAGAGTAGCCTTCTTGCCTAGCTCTTGCCCTGAATCGACACGAAACAGATTGTCTATTTCCTTGAGTGCGAACCTATTTACCGTAACCTGACTGCTCGCCGTAAAATCGCCGTCCTCGGTTACTGCTGTTATGACCGCAGCACCCGGTTTGACTGCCTTCACCCTGCCGCTCGCATCAACCGTTGCCACGGAAGGATCGGAAGAAGTCCAAATTATATTTAAATTGGATGCGTTCTTAGGCTCAATTGCAGCCGACAAGAGATGCGTTCTGTCCACTGCTAGCGTGAATTTAGTATGATTTAGAAAAATCTTCTCTACCGGTATGCCCTTGACTGTGATATCCATAGAAGCCTTATAACCTCCATCCTCTGTCGTTACAGTTAGCGTAGCCGTTCCCGGTTGCAGCGCCGTAACGATACCCGATTCGTTAATCGTCGCTACTGATGGACTGCCGGAATACCAGTTTACGTTTTGATTGGACGCATTCGCTGGTATAAACATTGGCGTTAAAGCCCGCGTCGTTCCCACCAGCATTTCTAGGTCCGCATGCGCAAGGCTTACCCCTTCTACTGGGACTTGTTCGACAGTGACGATACACGTCGCTGTATGTTCCCCGTCGACAGTCGTCACGGTGATTGTCGTTGTTCCTTCCGATATTCCCTGAACGACCGCCTTCAACCCGCCGCTCACAGTCACAGCAGCCACGGATTCATCGCTGGAGGTCCAAATGACATTCTGATTCGTCGCATGCTTCGGAACAATCGTTGCTGAGAGCTCTTGTGTGAGACCTATTCCAAGGCTGACCTCAGCCCGATTCAAAAAAACGCTTATAGCAGGAATTTCGCCTACAGTGGGCATAACAGCAGCATTGTATAATCGGACATCATCAATAACTCCGTTAAAATAAGCGCCTGTCGCCGATCCGTTGAATGCGTCAACGCTAAATCTCGCACCGACCGCACCTTCGTTCGCCGCTGCTGATACTTTGTCGAAAGGCGTTGTCGTCTCATCTGCCAATTGACCGTCAAGGAAAAGCTTGAATGTGCTGTCTCCGAAAGATACAGAAACGTGATGCCATTCATCTGCACCGGTCAGCTCTGTGGAAAGAATGATTCGCTCAACTGCAGGTTTATTATTCACAACAGCAGCCTCGAGCCTTCCTTCGTTTATTTGAATCGCTAGACCAGCCCCATTACCTCCGCGTTCAAACAACACCTGTTTCGAGTTCAAGTCATTCGGCTTAAACCACATCGCAGCAGTGAATGCGGAAAACTCATCCCTCAGGTAGGAAATATTCGAAGTATTGAGTTGTATGATGCTCGTCGTTCCATTGAACGAAAAGGCTCCGCCGTCAATACCTCCGTCCTTCAACCAATTTCCTTGAGCGCTTACAGAATGATGCCCATTGCCAGAGAAATCCTCTGCAACAAGCTTGCCGTTATAACTGAAAGGCTCATCCAGCTTGTACCAAGCCTCTAATTGTTCATAGGGCATGGATATCAATTCCGGAAGGACAACTACCTCACTGTAAGCTGTATAATTTCCATCCTGCGTAATCGCGGTAACCGTTGCACTTCCCGCTTTTTTGGCTTCTATATACGCTTTTGTCGAGCTTTTATCTGAGACTGTCACTACAGATTCATCACTCGAAATCCATGTGACGCTGCGATTCGTTGCGATCGATGGCTGAAGAGTTGCGGTAAGATACGCCGACTCGCCGACCGTTGTGATCAACCTTGCCTTGTCCAAGCTTACCCCGGTCACTTCAAACGAAGGCATAACCGCGACGCTGTACAAAAGCACATTATCGATCATCCCATTGAACCAAGCCCCGGTCTTATCGTCTCCGCCAAAAGCATAGACCGCATATTTAGCGCCGATGGCCGCTTCATTAAGCGCGCTGTTCACTTTGGTAAATGGTGCAGTAGCTGCGTCAGCGACTTCCCCATCCAAGTACAGCGTGAACGCCCCGTTATTAAACGTAACCATTACATGATGCCAAGAGGTGGTATCCGAAAAATCGACCGACACCACTTCCCTCACGTTGGCATTCACAACGGCGGCCTCCAGCTTGTTCGCATTCAACTGTATCGCCAAACCGGCCGCATTGCCTCCGCGTTCGTAAAGCACCTGGAGCGCTTGCGTATCGTTAGCTTTAAACCATAACGAGGCAGAATGCTCAGTGAAGGATTCTTTCAGGTACTGTTCTGTCGCTGCTCCTCCCTTATTTAGCTGAATCAAATCAGAGACTCCGTTAAATGATAAAGCGCCGTCATATACACCCCCATCTGGAACCCATATGCCATTTGTGTTAATAGAATGATGCTCATTGCCTGAAGAATCCTCCGCAACGCTCTTACCATCGAAATCGAAAGGCTCATCCAGCTTGTACCAGGCTATCAATCCTTCATCCTCATTTTTCTCCAATGCATAGGTCTTGCCCCCAGGAATAGTGCCGCCTACGAGCGCTATTATGAGGATGAACATGAAAAACTGCCTAAAGTTCTTGCTCAATTTGCATCTCCCCTTTGCTTTGTTTCCCTATAAAACCAATATCCATTCATTTCAAGTAAGCGCTTTCCATAGGATGTTTTCTCATTATAAGCCGTTGGTTTTTCCAGGCAGCTCCAATATTATGACATTCCACTCAAAATATTTGACTGTTTCTAACCATCTTTACAAGTTTTTAAGGTTAGGGATTGCGAGAATTCATAATCATGATAGATTCTCCTTATTTTCGTTCACATAACCTCCCCTTCGTTGAATATAAATAACAACATACATTTAACACAGGAGTGCCGACTAATGAGCCAAGGGTGGGGTAACAATGACAGAGCCGTTATTTATCGTGTCGCGCGAGGATTGGTCCCTGCACCGTAAAGGATACGAGGATCAGGCGCGGCATCAGGAGAAGGTGCGCGAGGCCATAAAACAAAATCTGCCCGATATCGTATCGGATGAAAGCATTATTTTGTCCGACGGAAAGCAGACTGTGAAAATTCCAATTAAGAGCATCGACGAAACTCATTTCGTCTACAACTACAACAAAAAGCAGCATGTCGGACAAGGAAACGGAGATTCTCAAGTCGGCGATGTGCTTGGTGTCGATCCGCAAGCGAAAAAAGCCCCCGGCAAAGGCCAGGGTGCCGGTGATCAAGCTGGAGAGGACTATGTCGAAGCAGAGATCAGCATAGATCAACTGGAGGATTTGCTCTTCGAAGAGCTGGAGCTTCCGAGACTTGAGCAGAAGCAGAAGGATCAGATCGAGGCTAAAGAGGTCGTCTTCCATGAAGTTCGCAAAAAAGGCATTATGGCTAATATCGACAAAAAACGTACATTAATTGAAAACCTTCGTCGCAATGCAAATGCAGGCGTATCTGGAATAGGCGGCATCTCTCCGGATGATCTGCGGTTTAAGACATGGAATGAGGTCGTAAAGCCACAGTCCAATGCGGTCGTTCTAGCTTTAATGGACACAAGCGGCTCTATGGGTTCATTTGAAAAGTATTGCGCACGCAGCTTTTTTTTCTGGATGTCACGATTCCTGAGGCGTAAATATGAGCATGTCGAAATTGTTTTTGTCGCTCATCATACGGAAGCGAAAGAAGTAAGCGAAGAAGAGTTTTTCACGCGCGGCGAAAGCGGAGGCACGATATGCTCCTCTGTCTATTCGAAAGCCATCGACATTATAGACAGTCGTTATTCCCCCTCTAAGTGGAATGTTTACCCTTTTCATTTCTCCGACGGCGACAACCTGACGAGTGACAATGAACGATGCGTAAAGCTGATCGACCAGCTCATGGAGCGTTCCAATATGTTCGGATATGGAGAGGTTAATCAGTACAATCGGAGCAGCACCCTCATGTCTGCATATAAGCACATCAACAATAAGAAGTTTATGTATTCTATCATTAAAGATAAGGGCGAAGTGTATAAAGCGCTTACTACCTTCTTTTCGAAAAAACAAGCTCATTCCTAATATAGACTAAGGCCCACATCAAGCTTGATGTTTGGGCCTTTATTTTCTCACCTACGCCACATCACATAACCAACTCCGTCCTCTAATTTTCCCAATAGATGTATACAGTTGTTTGTTACTTATCAAACCGATTATACTAGAGTCAGAACTAATGAATTTTTAGCGGACGTTTGTTCAATATATTAACGTTTACGAGTACGGACTCCTGCATTCATCAATTCTACTACTATTCAAGGAGGCACTTTATGCCAACAATTAAGATTGTAACCGATTCCACTACTGACCTGCCGAAAGAAATACTAGAACAATATGATGTAGAGGTTGTCCCTTTGTCGGTTTATGTAGATGGTGTTTCGTATGAGGACGGCGTTAACCTGGATCCGCTTGATTTTATTCATATGATGAATGTAAGCAGTGAGCTTCCAAAAACCTCCCAGCCTGCAGTCGGCGTATTTCTTGAAACCTATGACCGACTCGGAAAGGATGGCGATACGATTATTTCCATCCATATGACAAGCGGAATGAGCGGGACCTTCGCATCAGCATCCGCTGCCGCAGAAATGACTACTAGCAATGTACATGTCATAGATTCACAAATGATCTCACAAGCGCTTGGCTTTCAAGTGCTCGAAGCGGCTGAAATGGCGCGAAATGGGCATACAGCTGATTCAATTGTCGCTCATTTAAAAGACGTCTTTCATCGGACAACCCTATTCGTCGTAGTTCAAACGCTTGATAATTTAGTGAAAGGCGGTCGAATTGGACGGGCAAAAGGATGGATCAGCTCACTTCTCAGCATAAAGCCGATTGCAAAGCTTGAACAAGGGGTATACTCTCCTTGTGCGAAAGTACGAACGACAACCCAGATAATTAATAAGCTGTTAGAGCATTTTAAGAAGGATACAGAGGGCAAAGAGCTCTCAGGCATAGGTATATCTCATGCCAACAATCTTCCGCTGGCAGAGCGGTTGAAGGAAGAGCTAAGCCAATTAACTTCTATTTCTGTCCGAATTCGCCCTGCCACACCTGTCATTACAACACACACAGGCGAAGGAGCCATCGGCTTCATGTACTATACGAATAAATAAGCAGAGGAGAGCTTCAGATGCCCAAGTCTACAATAGATGAACTAAAGGTTCTTGTGAACACGAAACTTCAATCCAGCCGAGCGCAAGCAGAATTCGGAGTTGTTGCATCCTATATTCCGGAGCTAGCGAAGGCGCCCCAAAATGCTCTGGGAGTTCATATTATAGACGGGAAAGGCTCATCTGCAGTCGCGGGAGACTGCGGCATGTCCTTTACTTTACAAAGTATATCGAAAGTGTTTACGCTTATTCTAGCGCTGATGGATAAAGGGGAGACGGAGGTATTCAGCAAGGTTGGCATGGAGCCGACAGGAGACAATTTCAATTCTATGCTGAAGCTTGAGCTGGTAAGACCAGGAATTCCATTTAATCCGCTCATTAATGCTGGCGCTATCGCCATCTCCTCGATCATTTCCGGTGCTACTCCTGAGGCGAGGAATAATCGCATCCTTCAGTTTTTTCGCAAGCTGGCCTTTAACGACAGAATCGACTATGACTTATCAGTGTACAAGTCGGAATCTGAAACAGCTAATTTAAATCGATCCATTGGTTATTTTCTAAAAGATAATGGTGTTCTTGACGGAGATGTCGAGGAAGTGCTCGACGTCTACTTCCATCACTGCTCCATTCAAGTAACCTGTGCCGATGTAGCCCGCATGGCGCTTGTCCTTGCTTATGACGGCATCGACCCCATCACTGGCGCTAAGCTTATTCCCCGCAGATATGTTCAAATTGCTAAAACTTTCATGGTCACATGCGGCATGTACAACGCTTCTGGCGAATTCGCTATTCAAGTCGGACTGCCCGCCAAAAGCGGCGTATCAGGCGGCATTCTCACTATGGTGCCTGGACAATATGGAATAGGCGTATTCGGCCCAGCTCTCAATGATAAAGGCAACAGCATCGCAGGGGTTAATTTGCTGGAATCTATTTCGAAGGAGCAGGATTGGAGCTTATTTTGATGAATAACAGCTCCTCCTTCTCTTATTTCTTCTCTTCTCTTATTTCTTCTCTTCTCTTATTTCTTCTCTTCTTTTCTCTTTTCTCTTTTCTCTTTTCTCTTTTCTCTTTTCTCTTTTCTTCTCGCTCCGATTAGTTCCACTTATCCTCCAACTGTAATCTTTTCCGATTAATCAATCTAACAATATTCGATTCCCCCCCAACCAACGTTATTCACCCCGTATTTCGCACAAAATAACTTCATCTAAGACCATCTATTCTATGCTGAATGAGAGGACTAATGAGCAACAATCGTGTTTATCAAATGCAAGCGTCATTTTTCTTTATTTTTGGTTAAAATTCTCTTGCCAAACCTATACTTTAATAGGTAGAATCGACAAGGGCCTACATTTGCCCGCATAATATTGTGGAGGGTTTGACAAAATGAGACAATCAATTGGTGTTCTCGAAAGACCGCCCATCGGGCAAAGTATTTTTTTAAGCTTTCAGCACTTATTTGCGATGTTTGGATCTACCGTTCTCGTACCGACCTTACTCAAGGTTGACCCTGCGATCTGCTTGCTGATGAACGGTATTGGCACACTGCTTTATATCTTCATCTGTAAAGGCAAAATTCCAGCGTATCTTGGCTCAAGCTTTGCGTTTATCGCACCTGCAGGCGCGATTATAGGCGAGCTTAGCGATGGACAAACAGGCTATGACGGCAATTACTCAGCAGCGCTCGGCGGTTTTATCGCAGCAGGTATTATTTTCACATTAGTAGCGCTTATTATTCAAAAAGCTGGCACACGCTGGATTGACTTCGTCTTCCCTCCTGCAGCAATGGGCGCAATCGTTACGGTAATTGGTCTTGAGCTTATCCCCGTAGCAGCAGGCATGGCTGGTTGGATCAGTGATGGGTCAACAGAAGACTGGACAATGAACCCGAAGGCTGTACTGCTTTCTGTAATTACTTTACTCGTTACTGTACTTGGCTCGGTTTTATTCAGAGGATTTTTGCGAATCATTCCAATTCTGATCGGGATCGTAGTCGGCTATGTTGCTGGATGGGCTATGGGCTTCACAGACTTCAGCAATGTCAGCGCAAGCAACTGGCTTGAGGCTCCTACCTTCTACTTCCCAACCTTCGAGCTTGGTGCAATTATAACGATTTCAGTTGCTTCATTCGTTGTTATCGCTGAGCATATCGGACATTTGATTGTCACAAGCAATATCGTTGAGAAGGACCTTTCCAAAGATCCAGGCTTGCATCGTTCACTGCTTGGCAATGGTATTTCAACACTGCTATCCGGCTTTACAGGCTCAACACCAAACACAACCTATGGCGAAAATATCGGGGTATTGGCAATAACTCGTGTGTATTCAACGTATGTTATTGGCGGCGCAGCAGTCATTGCCATTATTCTCTCTTTCTTTGGCAAGTTTTCGGCACTCATCTCAGGCATTCCAACACCAGTTATGGGCGGGGTTTCATTGCTGTTGTTCGGTGTTATCGCAGCTTCTGGCCTGCGTATGCTTGTCGAATCTAAAGTTGATTACAGCAAGCCAACTAATATGTACCTAACAACTATCGTGCTTGTAACGGGCCTGAGCGGCGTTAAAATCGAAATAGGCACTTTCTCGCTCTCTGGTATGGCACTTGCTACGGTAGTCGCAATCGTTTTCAGCATTCTGTTCAAAGTATTCGAAATTACGAGAATTTCCAACGATACTGAAGCATCTGATCAATAATATAATGTATAGAAGCCCTCTCATATGTGTGAGAGGGCTTCTTTACTAGGCTTGAGCGGGAAACCGTGCTCGATATTTACTTGAACAGCAGTATACGATTGTCCCTCTCCATCGCCGCTTTTCGATCTTGCAGCAGTTTATCCCAACAGCCATCGTGACTAATCTTTTATCTAACAACGATTTTCGGTATTGCAATAACTAGCGCACGCTTTTGTCCCTCTCCAACGCCGCTTTTCGATCTTGCAGCAGCTTATCTCAATAGCCGTCGTGAGTAGTGGTTAGTCTAACAGCAATTTTCGGTCTTATAGTAACTATCGCACTCAATTGTCCCTCTCCAACGCCGCTTTTCTATCTTGCAGCAGCTTATCTCAATAGCCGTCGTAAGTTGTGATTACTTTAACAGCAAATGTGCATTCCGGATTTATGGCAAAACAAGAAAAAAGCCTCTCGCATTAACGAGAGACTATCATCTGTATGGAATTGAAAGAAATGGTGCCGTCGAGAGGACTTGAACCCCCAACCTACTGATTACAAGTCAGTTGCTCTACCAGTTGAGCTACAACGGCTTAATAAATGATTGGTGACCCGTAGGGGATTCGAACCCCTGTTACCTCCGTGAAAGGGAGGTGTCTTAACCCCTTGACCAACGGGCCTTATGTAGTTATTAAGAACGGAGAGAGAGGGATTCGAACCCTCGCACCACTTACGCAGTCTAACCCCTTAGCAGAGGGTCCCCTTATAGCCACTTGGGTATCTCTCCATGGCTCCCCGAACAGGACTCGAACCTGTGACAACTCGATTAACAGTCGAGTGCTCTACCAACTGAGCTATCAGGGAATAT